>Ga0123342_1000236_pt1 | contig 78858 bp, 31 predicted proteins | sample Turbeawhitnodule_FD_89960 | JGI IMG/M metagenome (GOLD analysis project Ga0123342, IMG submission 89960) | Root nodule microbial communities of legume samples collected from Mexico - Turtle bean Mexico white nodule | ecosystem: Host-associated > Plants > Roots > Nodule | place: Mexico: Nepantla... | reverse complement strand
TAATTAGATATAGTATATTCTTTTCTTTAAACAAAACTAAATCCAACCACATTTAATAAAATATCTTATTAGAACTTGAAAAATAGGTATAACCTGATTTACTCTAATAACTAATATATAAATAGAAGATTTTATTTAACTATATTTTTTTTACACTGGTTTATCATTATTTACATAATTTATATTTTATAAAATAATAAACAAACTTAAAACTTCCTTAAAACTTATGATGAATTGTTTCTTTATTTTAAATATTACATATATATATATATATATATTAAACATTGTACAATAAAAAATTTAAATACTAATACATTCAAATGAAGCACTATGACACATTTAAATGAGTGTAAATTTGAAAATAAGGGATGCTGACATGGTTTTTCCTCTACATCTCTACATTTTGAGATGAGATAATATCTACCGTTCACAGGTATATCCTCTCCCTCTCTTCCTCACAAAACCACCATAGATCCAAATAACTAATAACCTCTCACTTCTTTGCCTGTGAACAGTACATCCATAGAAGCAAACATGGGGTAAGATTTCCAACTCTCATCCTATATCAACCGGTAAAAAAGAAATTTATAAAAAAAAATCATGCATGTAATAACAACTACGTCATTGAGAAAGTAGAAAAGGACGTAAAACATGCAAAACATTGTTAATTGAGAGATAAATAAAAAACCTAACCCTTGGAATGAAGAGAAAGGTAACGTTGGAGGGATAAGGACAACCATCATCAAACTCTACTCGTATTTATCTTCAAGTTTCCTCATCTCCTACTCAACAAATCCAAAAAAGCAAATATATAAAAATATTACTCAAAATTATTTTATGGGTTGAGGCAATACGGGACAAGCAATGTGGTGAGTATTAGGAACCCATAGTTTGATATACTTTTTAAAACATTTTTACATTGTCAATTAAAATTTATTATCATCTATAAAGCTAAGCGAGTACGAAGTTCATTCAAGGAATTTTATTTACAATTTAAAGACATTTAATACATTTTAATCAATGATAAACAATATATACAAAAATTAATAAATTTTCAAGTTAGGTTTTGAAATGATATGAATTGAATTTAAACACGAGAATACATTCATAAGATGAAGATTAGATTGCTGAATCATAAATATATATTTTAAACAATTTATGACATAAAATACTTGTTCTTTTACCGATTCTAACATGCTGATTACATTGAATAATTGATTCTAGACGCTGTTGTGAAGTGTAAGTGGTAAGCAATCCCAAATCTTCTAAAACGTGTTCACACAAATATTGTATTTTTGTTTTTTTATTGAAATATTATTAGAGACTTTTTTATATGAGATTAATAGTTGTTTGTATCTATAAATAGACTAACATAGGTTATTTAAAATTATAAAATTAATTTTATACTTAGTCAGTAAAGACAAATTTAAATAATAATAATAATTGTGTTGATAATATCTGTGGTGAAGGTTTCTGACTTTATGAGTGAATTCCAAATCCCGTTTTCTATGCCACGAGTTGTGGACAAGGCTACAGACCTAATAAGAAAAGTGGGTGAAGCAATTACCAATAGAAAATGTTCTTCTTCTGTGTTGCGATCTTCGAAGGAGGAGCGTGAGCTCAAGCACACAACACCACTTACCTCTGCTTGAGACAACCTTACTTCGCTTTTTCCAAGTTCCAACAACGGTTTTGTTTTTCCCGCGCCAGATTGTCGTAAACTAAGAGAAAGCTTGAATTGCGCCTGCCTGTCTTATTCTCAAGTAAACCTTTTCTATTTCTTCTTTGATTTTGTGCAAATTTGGAATTGAGTTTCTCCATTTAGTTAGTTCTCTGGAAATTGAATGTTGGGAGCTCTGTGGCTTTTGCCATGGTAGGATTAAGAAGAAGAAGAAGAAGAAGAATGTGGGGATTTGGTGGTAGATATTACTGGGGGAGAAAGGTGGCTTCTGAGAAAGCTGATGGGATAGTTGTGGTGTTTGCATGGATGTCAAGCGAGGAGAAGCACTTGATGAAATACGTGGACCTCTACTCCTCTGTGGGATGGAATTCACTCGTTTGCCATTCTCAATTTCTGAATATGTGAGTTCTAAACTTAATTCGCTATTGGATGCCCCTCAATTATGTTATATGCTAATCATCGTTCTAGTCACAAACATTCATAAATGATCACAGAGTTGTGAGAAGACAGGATTTGATTCCTGAAGCATGTGGTGATAGCTTTTCTATCCACGTTTGTTATCCTTGTGTAAATATTTTGTCACAATTTCATCTATTACTCCACAGTTTAGCCTCTAAAATGTACTTTAGAGAAGTCAAATCGAAGAAGGAAGGCTTTGTCACGGCCAAACTCACCTATTTCTTGTTCAATTGTGTCAAGTAATGGATACGAATTCCACCCTTTAAAATATCTCCCCACTTAGTAAGAAAACCACTCATGAATGACTAATTAATTACCCTCTTCCACCAAACATACTGTAGTCTTGCTGTCTTAGCATAGATGGGATTAGGGACTAAAGAGCAATGGCGGCAAGAGGATACATAGTGCAAACGGTATCGGCGAGGTAGTAACAGCTCCAAAACTAAATTATAAAGCAGGAATTGGCGCCACTAAAACCTTATTATACAATAGTGGGGATGCCAAGTGAGCATTTCAAGACAAATGTTTTCAAAGCAGAAGAGGAATGAGATTTTCCCAGATAAGCATTACTGTTGTGAACTATTAGTACCTGGCCATAAGGTTTACTCGTATAGTTGAAACTTCAAGCCTGATCAACATTTATGCTTTAGAAAAATATAACGTGGGGGAGAGGGGGTTCCTTCTGTCCAGTGTAGCTGCTTTTTGGTTGCTGATGGGACCACCACACGTAATGAGCTGGAGTTATGCCGTGTCTTTATATGGAAGGGGTTTTTATTGCAATTGTTGAATGTTTGATTGAGCTGATTGTTATGCTAAAACCACAGCTTTTGTTTGACAAATCACATGGTCAAAGTTGTAGCTGTTTATTTGCATTTTAGTTGTTTTTCTTTTTTATTGGACGTGTGCAAACTTTGTTTCATTTTTTTCTTTAATTATTTAAAATGGTGGTTAATCTTCCAACATTCAAATCTCTTCTTTAATGGGTTTACTAGGGGCGTGATAAACTAATGTTAAGTTGCGGAAATTATTTTACTGAAAGTCAAAGGTTTAGTCGTTATGTAAAATGATCTGCAGGTGCCTTGCGATTTTATTAATTTTCATGAGAGATGGTGCCATTGATACTTTGGTTCTTTGCACATCTCAATCTCAATGTATACTAAAAGATGATTATAATATTGCTATTATTTGCAGGTTCTTCCCTGAGAAAGCCACAATTCTTGCTGTTGATATTCTTAATGAACTTGTTGAGGTAAGTTTTACTGTAGTCTTCTTTTTCTCTGGCCAGTCAGCATGAATTTAGGTTAGCTGAAAGCTTCCTTTTTAATTTATTCTAAAGTGGTTTACATTTGGATGATCTTGATTAAGATTTGCAACAAAGTGAGTCTGGATTAGATAGAAAGCATTATTGTAACATGTTTTGTCCCTTTACATCTTCATTGTGTACAACCTTTGTAAAGGAGTATGAAATCAATTAAATTTATTTTCTTTTAATTTTAAACTACAGTTGAATTTGTAATATTTTTTAATTTAGTCAAAAGTCAATCCATTGGTTTCAAGCTTAAAAATACTGCATTTTATTCAACATACAGGTGCTGAAAATCAGGCATTGCCCCATTGTTTTTGCATCCTTTTCAGGCGGTGCCAAAGCTTGTATGTACAAGATTCTTCAGGTATTCTATTCTAGACTGATTTTTATGTTTTGACCAACATGCTATACAATCTTTTAGTTCTAACGTCTGATGACTCTGGTTTTTTGTCTTCCAGATAATTAATGGCAGCTCTGAAGCCCATAACATGGTATGTTTCTTTCCATTTGCAGTTCAGAGGACGGTTGAGTTACATAGACTATATAATTGATAAACTCATCCTTGTCTTAAATTTTTCAAAACATTTTAATTCGTGAAATGAGATTGAATCAAACCCTGCATTCTATGCTCCATGATGTAATTGATCATATATTCCCTTTCACCAAGTATTTTGGTCAAGTTCTTGTTACTTGGACTTATGATTGGGGACAGTAGTTTTTATCATTTTAAGTCTCCTGTTCACCCACCCACACACAAATACATGCTTACTAATAGATTTTTTTTTATCTTTTACTTTTTTCACCACTTAACTATTTTCATGCCGCAGGATGACTACCAGCTAGTTAGAGAGTGTATTTCTGGCTATATTTATGATTCCAGTCCAGTTGATTTTACCAGTGATTTGGGTGTTCGATTTCTTCTACACCCAACTGTTTTAAAAGTCTCCCATCCACCAAGATTTGCTTCGTGGGTTGCAAATGGCATAGCATCTGGTCTTGATTCTCTTTTCCTCAGTAGATTTGAATCACAGCGAGCAGAATATTGGCAGACACTTTACTCCACCATTGTAAGTAGCTAAGAATCAGTAAACAAATTGACACTTTTTTTTCTTTTTTCAGGTCTCTCGAGTTATCTGCTTACCAAATAGTTATTTTTGCAGAATATGCAGGTCCCGTATCTCATTTTATGTTCAGAAAATGATGATCTTGCTCCTTTTCAAGTCGTTTCAAATTTTTTCCAAAGACTAAAGGACCTTGGTGGGGATGTAAAACTGTTAAAATGGAGTGCCTCTCCTCATGTAGGTCAGTATTTAGACTAATTTTTGGCATACTGGTACATGAATGAATTTTTAAGTTTATTCTTGACAAACATATAGTGTTGGACTGAAGAAATAAACACTGAATTATGAAATAGAAATAATTCGGCTTTTGGCCGAACTTGAGTACAGACATCAACAAACTGAGGGTTTCTCCTTAACAAAAGTTTCCTCGTTCAAACCATTGGAATTACCAATCTGATGTCTTAATTGCCCTGTAGTCTGTCATTGCCTATATATCACTCTATACCTGTCTGATGTGAACCGCTTGTAACATGATGTTGGCAGTTAAGGGTTGAAGTTAGGATCAGTATTGTGTTATTATAATATGTTATAGAAAATAAGTTATCCTACTTTAGATGTTCTATATAAGAATTGAAAAATACCTTGAATAACAATTATTCATAAAAAATAACTGATGGTGGTAGTAATCTATTAGGGTGTATTTGGCAGCAGGGCATGTAAATTACACAGGTGTCGTTATATGCATTTTGTTGAGAGAGGGTACTCTCTATTGGAGATTTTGTCTCTGGGATAGCAAGTTTGGTGCTGTATTGTATGTGATTTGTGTTATACATTATATTTTATTGGTTTATCAATTACTGTTTTATCATTTTAGTCCAACCTTCAATATAGGTGAAAACTGAGATCTTTGGAGACTATTGAGTTAATGATTTAATAATGATTCTCTGATCATATAGATTAGAAAAAATTGGTAGAGTGTGAAATGACGTGATGCAAGTGAATAAGAGGGTGGGATACATGGGAGAGAGGCTTCTCTGTGGGATGTTGAGGCTGTTTAGGAAGAGGGCATTGGAAGAATTAAGAGTTCCAATCATAAGGATGGAACAATAGATCAAGTGTCAGATTTGAATCTCCACGGTTTGGAAGAGTACCATATGACAGTTAATAAAGTGAAACAGACAGGTCAAGTATGGTGCGATCAACCATACACTGGTTCAATTTGTGAAGAAATTTCACTTGGGAGAAATAAAAAAAGGTTTGATAATCCATATGAGAATTAACAAAGTTGAATGTACACAGAGGAGTATATTGAGAAATAGGCTTCTTGGGAAGCAATATTTGGGTTACCATTTCATGAGAAGACTTTAACCAAATATTTAGTGCAGGATCCGTACTTTTAGCCTCACGTCCTGCCTTCACGGCATGCAATCGGCTAGAGATATTGAAATGGCCAAAATTCATCATGAGACTAGCAGTTACAGTTGCAGTCTAAATTGGCAGCAAGACATTATTGCATGGCCTTCAAAGTATGGAACAGGGTGGCAAAATTAGGATCAAATTTCTGTAACTGTTGCAGCTGAGCCGAATAGCAGTGGGAGAAATGTCTTCAAATCTGGTTTAGTGGCTTTAGATTTTTGCACAAAACAGTGACCTTACTTCCTCTTCCACCTCAACAGGGAGGAAGAATGAGATAGATCAAGGTATTTTGTGGAAAAAAGTAAGGAGCTGCACTATTTAACTTATCAGGCACTTACGGAGAGAAAAACCAAAGGTTTATGTTTCCAATATGGTGGAGAGAAATTCCGTCTTTTACACCTATGAGAGGGAAAACAGTTAACCTTGGTGCTTTTTGAAGACACTGAAGCACCAAATGAAGGAGAAGTAATGTTATTGAAGTGGAGGAAGAGAATAAGAAGAAGCTCTTCCCTACTCTCAGCCTTGGGGGCAAGGCAAGGTTGATTTTTCTGCTGGCGCTGGTTATGGGAACCAATAATAACTGTCATGAGCAGCTGTGTACTTTTGGATAAAAGTGTACTGTTAACTGTCACGTTCACAATTATGGGTGGTTACAATACGACTATTAATGTGTTGTTTGCATGTGATAAAAAATAAAATAGCATCCTGCATGTGCTATTCTGTATTGTTAGGACTAGAAACTGCTTTGACTCTAGAAAATAACAGATGACAGTTATACATTAGGGTTAGTAATTAGCAGAAGGTGTATTATTTGCAGTTTGTGAACGGAGAATGTTCTCTGTTGGATACATTTTGTCTTAGGGACAACAGGTATATAGTTGTATTGCATGTAATTTGTATTCAGCATTACATCATACGACTCACACCATAACCATAACTGTCTAATCCAAAATTAATGTAAAACTAACTTCCTCCTAATCACATAGTAGTTCAGAATTATAATGGTCTAATTCAGCACTTGGCCTTTCAAATACCTTGTAGCTCCTATTGTGATATTGTACTTTAAGATGTAACTGGTTACTATATCAAAGCTTTGTTAATGCTAGTTCCATGGTCAACATGATGACTATTCATTATGAGAATATATGCCATTTCATTATGAGAATATATGCGATTCTTTTGGTGTAAATACATGCCTTCTGCATCAAGCAATTTGGTGTAAACATTTTGCAAGCCTTCTGCTGCGCTGCATGCAGCTAGCTGATCCGTTATTTAGTTTTAGTTTTTTGCCTGCCTTGGATGAAACAACATTCATTTATGTGCAGTCTTTGAAAAGTAGGTAAATTCTTTAACCTTAAGATGAAATCTGCATTTTACATTCCAACACGAGTTTGCAGGGCTAGGTTGCACCCAAAGTTCCAATCACTTGAGTCTGCAAACTAAAATTATAAATGAGTTTGTTTCCCGTATTAAAACTGGTAGAGGCAATTAGTTTTGCTAAATGTGTGTACAAAAGGAAAAAATTGGTAATTTTTCATGGTATTTATGTAAAATTGGAATGATGAACCTACTAATTTTTAGTGCAGTGCCAGTTGCCGGGTAAAATTTTAAAATGAGTTTGTAGAGTAGGGATGAAAGTATTGAACTTGAATTGAATGTCACAGGTCATCTTCGGCATCATCCAATTGATTACAAAGCTGCTATCACTGAGATCCTTGGCAAGGCAGTTGCAACTTATCGTTGCAAAAGCAGTAGACAAGTTGAAGACGAGAAACTGGGTATAGAAGGAGCAAAAGATGAGATCACAGATCCGTTCTCAGAATCGAGGAAAGCAGCAACAACCTCAACTAGTTTCCAGGGTTTTGCTCTTGCTCCAAGTGATAGTTTGTCTTCTAGTTCAACGGAGTATTACGTGGGCAAAGATCTTGGCACCATAGCAGATGAACGCAAGGGAGGGTATATTCATCTTCCAAGCCGTCCGAGCATCAATGCACATGGGCTTCTTAGCCAAATATTGTTTGATGTTTGTGTGCCTAAGAATGTTGAGGATTGGGATATCAGGTCAAATTCGAAGAATGCTTTATCAACAGGTACAGGGAAGCATGTTCCATTTAATCCTATAAAATGCATGCGGCGTTCAAGGTTGTAAGATTGTTGACTGACAAATCCTCAGGTGGAGTTTTCTTCAAGGTTCAAATTTTTTGGGGATATGTAATGGGCACAAAAGATGTAAAGAGTATGTAAAGAGTATTACCTGAAATATGAGCCAAAAGGACTAACAGTTACCACCTTAGCTGTTCTTTAAGCACTGTGGACTTAAGTAATGTGATTAAGCAGCTTGTCTTTTTTTTTTTTAACGTAATTTGTACAGCTACTTCAACGGAAAAAAAAAATGGTTTGACAGAGAATATAGTGGGAACTGTAATTGTAACCTTAAGTTCTGTTCATAAAGAAAGTAGTCCTAATCACTGCTTCTGAGTTCGTTAAGAATCAAGGTTGTTTGACGTCGTTGAATAAATGGAATGCTACTCGATCTCTTTGTCTATCAATAAGTTTTGTCATGTATTGCTGTGTATTAATGTCCATCATTCTTGTTCTACAGACCTCATCCTACCTCTTCATAGTACTATGTTAGTGATTGCAAAATTCATAAATCAGACAATAATATAAATTGAGAGATTTGTTTTTATGTTTATAGTATATATGCTAGTTTGAATGCTCACTAGTTCAAACATTTGAAGCTCCAACATTTAATAAACTAAAAATCAAACAAATACATCATACTGATTTTTGGTTGACAATACAAGAAATATCTAAAAATTAATTTTAATTAGCAACTACTACAATATAAGATTTCTATAATTTAAGCAATTTCTATAACCTACTACCACATTTGTATCTTTTAATTCATGTTATATTTTTTCTACATAACATTTCATCATCTCTGAGTTGTCTCTCTATCATTGGTCCTGTATATGTGAAATTCATCAAATTAAAAGCTTGACTTGGGATTCAATACTATATTTTATTAATTAAATTAATAATTAATAATATAAGGGATATTTTAATTAAATAACTGTATATTTATACGTGCAAGTATTGAGCAAGGTGTATTATCCTCCATATTTGCCTTCCTCTTTATTAAATTTTGCAGGTAAGTCTCAGCTCCAGATCCATCTCCATTAAACAAATAATTATGTTCGTTAAAAAATAAAATTGTTATTCCCTTTTTTATTTACAAATTTTTTAAGGCTTATGTTATGAAAATTATTAAATTTTAAGAAATAGAAAAGAAAATATTAGTTTATTATTACATTATTGATATGAACATAAACTTAATATTTATTTACTTATATTAAAAAAATGAAAAATTATATATGTAGAAACTATTGAAATAATAGTATCACTGATTATATGCCGAATTTTCATTCCATTTATGAATAAAAAAAATCCACTCCTTTTCTAGACAGCAGTGGGGGAACCAAATTTCTGATAGGAGCTGGAACAAACTCTTCTTTCTCCCTCTACGAAATAATATCTTATTTCCCTTCATATTTTATTTTTTCCAATTCAGTTCTTGGCAAGTCAAAGAAAGCAGAAAGAGTGTTGAAAGAGCGCAGGGAATTCTTCAGGGGTTGAATCCGGAACAATGAAGATATTGGTGACCGGTGCATCCGGTTTCCTCGGGGGAAGACTCTGCGACGCGCTGCTCCGGCAAGGTTACTCCGTGAGGGTTCTTGTTAGGTCCACTAGCGATATCTCTTCTCTTTCTCCGGATATTGAAATCTTCCATGGCGACATCACCAACTACGCCTCTCTCCTCGCCGCTTGCTCCTCCTGCACCATCGTCTTCCACCTCGCCGCCCTCGTCGAACCCTGGCTTCCCGATCCCTCCAAATTCTTCAACGTAAGTTCCCCCAACTCTCGCTCCTCTATCACCGAACCGCAATTCTCAATCGCTTTCCTCATTTTCATTAGGTCAACGTTGGAGGATTGAAAAACGTGTTAGCGGCGATAAGGGAGACTCGCACGGTGGAGAAACTCCTGTATACGTCGTCTTTTTTCGCCCTCGGACCAACGGACGGAGGCATTGCCGACGAGAATCAAGTGCAATTCAGAATCCTCTAGATGCTGTGTTTTGTGCATTTATTTATGGCGTTTTGATACTCTGAAGTCCGATTCTGATTCCAATTGTAATTGCAGGTCCATCACGAGAAATATTTCTGTACGGAATATGAGAAATCAAAGGTCGCTGCGGACAAGATTGCGGTGCAAGCTGCATCGGAGGGGGTGCCAATAGTGCTACTGTATCCTGGAGTAATCTATGGGCCTGGCAAGGTCACTGCAGGAAACGTTGTTGCACGAATGGTATATGATTTTTGTTGAATACTGGTCAGCTATATGATTAAATGACTATTTATTTGTATACATTTAAATGAAATTTGTAATGTTTAATATTTGGGTTTGTTTCATTTGATGATAGATAGTTGAACGCTTTAGTGGTCGATTGCCTGGTTACATAGGGTATGGAAGCGATAAATTTTCTTTCAGTCATGTTGAGGATGTTGTGGAGGGGCACATTTCAGCAATGAAGAAAGGACAAGTCGGGAGTAGGTACCTATTAACGGGGGAAAATGCGTCGTTCAACCATGTTTTTGATATGGCTGCTGCGATTACTGATACTAAAAAACCAGTGTTTAGCATCCCTTTGTGGGTGATTGAAGTATATGGGTGGCTCTCAGTTTTATTCTCCAGAATCACTGGAAAACTACCTCTCATCAGTCCACCGGTCAGTTCTCTCTTCTCTTTCCAAACATTAATTCTCAAGGGTTTCATCTTTTTTATTTTCTTTGCATACTCTCAAATAAATGATAAGTATTAAGTTTATTTATTTATTAAAACAGATGGTGTGTATCATATTAAAAATTAAAAATGTAGACCATTATTTATTTTTACTTTTTATTATTTTCTTTAATTTATTTAAAGTAAGATTCACTAGCATTATCTAAAACTTTAGAAAAAAATAGAAGAATATCTTTTATCACTTCTGGAGATCAGTTGAGCAGATTTTTAAAAATTAAATAATATTTGTTAAAATTTAAAATATAAAACATATTAAAGATAACTAATTAGAGTTTTTTTTTGGTGTGGTACTTAAGATGGAAAAAAATCCAAATTACAAAATTCAATCCATAATTATCCATGTTCATATTACTTTTAATCCATTTAAATTGATTTATTTCAAATCCAATCCATTTAATTGGATATGAATTAGATATAGATTGGATACATTTTTGGATTATTCAAATTGCATTTTGGGATGAATTTTGACTTGGCCCGATCCAAGTTAAGCCAAGACAATCTAGCGGATGTCGAGCCGAGTGGGCTCGAGCTGATGTCTAACCGAGCAGTCCCGGACCCATATCGAGTCGAGCGGGGCTGACCCAATTTCAAGTCGAGCGCACCCGGACCTTTGTCGAGTCGAACTGGCCTGGATCGATGTCAAGCCGAGTTGGCCGGGTCGATATTGAGTCAAGCAATCCTTTTTTCTAACTATATCCAAGCTCTAGTGATTTTTTTTTTCTAACTATATCCTTATTTTAAAATAATGGAAAAGGGAAAATCGATGTTACGTTGTGATTATTCTTTTAGTTGGAAAAATTGACGGTGGAGAAAGACATGAAAATTTGTAATACAATTTTTTATTTTTAGTAGAGGTAAAGATTGAATAAAGATACTTTAGTTCAAAGAATAGGTTGGATTTACTTAATGAATCCAACATTCAGAATAAAACTAATTAAAGTGGTTCTATCATTAATTATATTTACTTCAAATTCAAACCAAATCAATTATGACTGGTTCAGTTATTGGATTAGATTTTTATTTCAAACTTGAAATTTAATTTTGTTTCAAATTTTTAATGCTTGTTTGAAAACAAGAATTCCAAATGTGAACTCTTAACCAAAACAGAAAAGTGTTTTCTTACACTGATAATTCCGAATTCCTTGATCTTCTTGTTGTGCAAATCTTGGAGCAGACAGTACATGTTCTAAGACAACGGTGGGAGTATTCTTGCGACAAAGCTAAAAGTGAGTTAGACTATAGGCCAAGAAGGTTGAAAGAAGGACTTGCGGAGGTACTACTCTGGTTGAAGAACTCGAACTTGATAAAATATTAGCTAGTATTCCTGCACTTTTTTAAACATATACATATGATTCTCTTTTGGGCTGCACCTTACCTATATCATTCTAAAAGACAAAAAAGAAATAAAGCCACGATGCCATGTTACAATGTTTGTAATTCCTTTTTTAGTTCTGTTGTCCTTGTAGTTATTTAATCATTTGATGGTGATGACTACTGAGAGTTTGTTTCACCCTTAGTGCATCGATGAGTTAGTAAATTAACTTCATCCTTTTTTAGGGTTTTGAAGTGTTGTTAAAATTAATGGAAATACAATAGAAATATAAACACGAGTTTGGTTCTGTTTATTCTTTACTTTAACATATAAATACAATTATTATTAGTTGAAATTAAAGGTAAAGGTTAACTGAATGGAGTGTGTAGATGATACTTTTATTTATCTGGGGAAGGAATTTTTGTTCTGGTAATCAAGAGTATGTTAAAGATGTTTGAGAAGTTATGTCAGGACTTTAAAGTTAAATTTTTGTAAGATTTTTTGGTGCTATTGGTTTTTTTGGACCATATTATGGAAAGATTATGAGGATTTATTAACTGCAAGTTGCTAACTCTATCTTCTTCTTTTTTGCTTTGTACCCAAGAAGGATACACAAATACACTAACGATTTAATAACCTTAAAAGAAACATTAAGTGTTAGATAAATTTTTTAGGGTAATGTTACTGAAATATTACTTTTAGAATTTTTATAACGAATATTCATGTTTTAAATACTTGAAAGTTTCAATCTTATTCAACTGACTCTAGAAGTTCATTCCAAAAAGGTGTAATTATTTTTAAGATTCTAGAATCCTAAGAATATACTTTAAAGATCAATTTAAGTAAGTATGAATGTACTTGTAACATAACTTTTTGAGTTTTTTTTTTTAATGGATGTCAATTTCATGCCTGACCATTGTTATAATTAATGCACTACGAATAAAATAGTTAGATTTTATCTATAATTCATTCTGATTATCTTATTCTTACTAGTTAGAAGGAGTAAGATTTAAGGCACGAAAATTTCTGATAAATTAAATTATAATGGTTGACATCGAACAGAAAATCTTTGGAAAATAGGTTCGACACTTGTGGTGTTTGGTTATAGATTGAAATTGGAGAATGAAGCTCAATAACTTATTTTACACCTAAATAATTGATTTAGGGAAGAAGTGATTATTAAACTGTCGAATTAAAATCTCAAAATATTTTCTACTTAAAATAATAATAATTTAAATTTAGTGATTTTAATTCAAAATAACTTGAGGGAAAATTAAATCACGAATGATAAAAATGACTTTATTATGTATGATTGAAAACTTTAAATTTACATAAAATGTATATAAGTTAAGTATTTTCTTTTTGATACACTAATTTATTTCATATTCAAAGTAATTTTTGCCAGAATTTGAATCCTAAATTATCTTGTTAAGGGACACAAATATTACAATTTTTAGTAAGTCCTATAGTTTAATTTTCTATTTGAATATATTTATTTTAATGTTATTTTAATTAACTAAATATTTTTTAAAATGCATAGGTCTAAAATTTAATTGGATAAAAAATATATAATTAAAATTGTGACAATTTCAAAATTTAATAACTAAAACCTAGGGAAAAATTAAAAGATTAAAAAGGTGAATAGATATATTAAAAAATTAATAAAATTTTATTTTATTCAATCTATAGTAATTAATAACTGGGCTTCTTTTTTATAAGTATTTTTGTTTTCTTTTTTTATGCTTTTATTTTTATCAATACAACCAATTTTATTAATTTTATGATCCACAAGACACTATCAAAATAACAAGTTGAGTTTCAGTGTAAGGAAGTGTGAGCCTGTGCATTGCACATGCCCAAAATCCAAGTGGCTTCGACAAGGAGATGTTTAAGAATTAGAAATATAACACCATTCATGTGCCTTCTCTTAACTTTATGAGTTTGTTTTGGCAGCACTGTTCAAAAATATCTTCTAAACTACAAAAAAATATATATATATATATATATATATATATATTCACATATCTTAATGAAATGTCCAAATAAGATATAAATATTCCTACTATATAGGTATAACATTATAAATATTAATAGAAAGGATGTTTTTATAATTATTTTTATGTGTATTTTTATAATTTCAATAATACTTTATTTAAATAATTAATTTTTAATTATATTTTTATTATTATAAAAAATCAACAGAAATCCATGAAACATTTAAATTAAATTTTTAGCGGCAGGAATGATGAACCCAGCAATGGGAGTATGCAAATGAAGAAGTTGTTTCTGAAATAAATGTTTTTTTAAATTATGTAAATAAATTTCGGCACATGTCAGAATTTAACTTATGGTATGAAAGATAAATTTACGCATCTTAAAAAACAGCTTTATTTTGAAAAGAAAATTCTGCAAATGACAGAGCACTGTACATGCGGAAGTGGGAATGCAACGGTCGATTTATAACACTCCCACGCCACACCAAATATATACAAATAAGATCAAAGAAAACAAAACATAATTTTGGGCACTTTTTTTTTTTCTTGTGTATTGTCTTCTCCAAATTCAAAAATGGTGGCAGCATCAGCATACGAGGAGAGTCGTCGCAAGAGATTGGAGGAAAACAGAAAGAGAATGGAAGCTCTCAATCTCCCTCTCCTCTCTCGAGCCCTTCACAAATCCCATTCTCCCGCTTCTTCCCCTGTAAATCCTAAACCCTAAATACTACACTTAACATTCTTAATATCCATGACAGCAACAATCCTTCTTTTTATTTTCTTTTAATTTGTTTCCATCCATTTATTGCATTTCATCACCTTGGTTGATTGCAGTCGAAATCGGTGAAGAAGCGCAACATTCAGGAACAAATGGTTGTCGTGAGAAGATCAGGCCGTCTGGCCAACTTGCCATCTCCTATTTACAAAGAAGTCAGTTTTTTTTTTCTTCCTTCCATTTGGTACTTTCATCTTCCATTTCTTTCTCACTCGGCATCATTTTTCCCTAACAGATAGTTATTGATCGTGTCTCTATTGCTCGAAGGTTTGACTCTCTTGCGCATCTTAGCTTTTCACTTTGCTTTATTTTAAACTGAGATGACATTTTTCTTTCATTTGTTTTTTGTAGAAATATTGGCAATAGGCACAGAGATTTTGTTAACAGAGTATACGCTTCCGATGAAGCCAGGAAAGAAGCTTTAGAAAAAGCAGAAAACTTAACGTCGGGTTTAGAATCTGATTACCCGAACTTCATAAAGTCTATGCTCCAGTCCCATGTCAGTGGAGGCTTCTGGCTGGTATATAAAATAAAACTAATTTCTTATCTTTAGATTCTTTTTTTTTTCATCCTTATATCCTGAGTCATGACTACACTGTTTTGAAAAAGTTAATCATACATTCACAACCCACTAAATAAAATTGCTTTGACATTTCTTTAAGAGTGTATATATTCAAAGAGAAGAGGCAGTGATACTAGGTGCAAAAGTTACAGTACAATATTTTTCGTAGTATTTGATTATTTGATGTCTTCCATGTGTAAACTTAAATATATAAAGTTGGATGATGTAAAATTTCAGGGAAGATTGCACATGGACATCATGTTTTCCTGAATGATATTTTTATCTTCTCTAGCCTTTAAAATACAACCACCTCCCTTAAATAGCACAAAGAAGGGCTGCGTGTCACTTTAATAAGGATTGCGGGCTACTTTATTACACAAGGGAGGTGAGGTGAGTCTCCATTTAAGGCGTAAGTGTCATTCAGAAGGATTTATGGACAACCTAGAGTAATTTCTCCTCAATTTTTATGTAGTCTGCTTATTTTTTATAATTAAAAGTATTTAAAACACTCAAGGATTGGATATAGGACTCCTAAGAAAAGTCTATACCCCTGTATATACAACATAACCTTGATACTGCAGAAGTAACTCAGTTAAATACTTTTTCGTTGACAACAGGGCCTTCCAGTCCATTTCTGCAAGAGCAATCTTCCAAAAGGGGATGAAGTGATGACTTTGATTGATGAAGATGGGAATGAGTATCCAACAATATATTTGCCACGTAAATCAGGACTTAGTGGGGGATGGAAAGGTTTTGCTGTTGCTCATGACCTAGCTGATGGGGACGCTTTAATTTTCCAATTAATCAGGCGCACTGCATTCAAGGTGATTAAGTATTGATCATATTGTGAGTGTGCTACTTATGGTTGTTATAAAGAAAAAAAGTTGAGATGCCACTAATAATCGAGTCCATGACTCTTCTTTAAAACTTTAAATAATGTGTGGCATATTTCAGTACATCTGCAGTGGTTAATACACCGATACACATTCAGAATTCAGTTTTCTTTTCTGTTGTTACCTGATCCCTTTTGCGCTATCTATTTACTGCAATTTTAATTCATGGATTTAGCATCTACTGGTGCCTCAGGTGTACTCTTTGAATTCACTAACCACATGACACATTGTGGTTGCTAATGTTTTCTTTCAGGTGTACATTATTAGAGCGAATAGTGCTTTAGAGGATAAACAACTCAAGTGAATTGCAGTTGGAGATTGGAGCCAGTAAAATTAATCTAGGTACTATTTTCTTCATAAGCATGATCAATCATAAGTTATGTCATCTAAAGTAAAAATATCCTAAAATGGAAATGGAGATGTGAATCACGGGATACTTAAACAGTATTGTTTGACCTAGAGCTTTTGTTTGGACATCCGTAATGGTGAATTGTAAGGGAAAAAAAATCTAAATTACAAAATTCAATTCATAATTATTCAAATTTATATTAGTTTTAATCCATTTAAATGGATTTATCTCAAATCCAAATCTATATTTTTGGATTTTAAATCCAATCCATTTAATTGGATACAATTTTGGATTATCCAAATTGCATTTTGGGTTGGATTTTGACTTGGCCCAATCTAGGTTAAGCCAAGACAAGACCCAGGTTGAGCAAAGTCGGCCCAAGTCCACGTCGAGCTGAGTCATCTGGGCCCAAGTCGAATCGAGTCGGTAAGGGCCCAAGTCGAATCGAGTCGGTAAGGGCCAAAGTCGAGCCAAGTCATTTCGGGCCAAAGTCGAGTCAAGTCAACCCTGGCCCAGTTGAGCTAAGTGGTCGATATTGAGTCTGAGTCGTCTGAGGCCGATATAGAGCCGAGTCTTTCGGGTCCGATATTGAGTCGAGCGGACTCGAGCTGATATCCAGACGATCGGGCCAAGGCCGATATTGGGCCGAGTGGGCCTGGGCCAATGTCGAGTCGAGAAGGCCCGAGCCAAGCAGGCCTGGGTCGATGTTGAGTCGAGCGAGCTTGAGCCCATATCGAGTTGAGCAGTCTCAGGTCGATGTCGAGTCGTCTGGGCCCAGGTCGATGTCGAGTTTCCTGGGCCGATGTTGAGTCGTTTGGGCCCAGACCAATGTCGAGAGAAGCGGGCTCGGGCCGATGTCGAGCCTAGCGGGCCCGATCTGATGTCGAGACGAGCGAGCCGGATCGATATCGAGCCTAGCGGGCCCGGGCCAATGTCAAGCAGAGCAGGCTCGGGCCAATGTCGAGCCTAGCGGGCCTGGTCTGATTTCAACTCGAGTGGTCCAGGCTGATGTCGAGCCTAGCGGGTTCGTGTCGATGTCGAGTCGAGCGGGCTCGAGTCGATGTCGAGTTAAGCGGGCCTAGGCTGATGTCGAGTTGAGCGGGCTCATGCCGAGCTGTCCAGGCCTGGGTCTATGTCGAGTTGTCCGGGCCTGGGTCGATTTCGAGTTGAGCGGCCCCAGGCCGATGTGAGTCGTCCGGGCTCGGGCCGATGTCGAGTCGTCCGGGCCCGAGCCTTAACTGAGTTGGTCTTCGTCCAGGTTGAGTCGGCTTAGGCCCAGTTCGAGCCAAGTTTTTTATATGGATTTAATGTAATTGACAAAGTGAATTTAATCTAATTAACAAAGTGGATAATCTAGATTTAATCTACTTTAAATAGATTTTAAAAAAATCCAAATAAATTTGATCTTGCATTTTAAATCTAATCCATTTGGATATTTGGATATGGATTTGAAAAATCCAATCCATGAGCACACTTAGTGAATTGATAAAACCTTTAGAGATGAAAAATTAGTTGTATGTTTATAAGTACCTAATTTCAGTAATATTTCATATTAAAATATAGACACTTATGATGATTTATTGCTAATTTACATATAAAATAATCCTTAATTTATGAATTTATATTTTTTTTACATTTTTATGAGCATTTTATTTTCAAATTTGGTGTTAATTGCAGATTTCTAGGGAAGATTGAAGATTTAGAATAAAGGAGAATAATTTGAGCTAAAAAGATAAAGTCGGAAGGTCCCAGAATGGAAAAAAAATGCAAAGAAAGATTGAACATTTTTTTATGTTTTATCATTTAGCCCATTAGCGCGACACAGGAAACAACTTAACCCTAGAAAACTAGGATAAATAGAGGGCTAGAGTCTCAACCCTAGTGTGTCAGATTGAGAGAAAAACATTAGAGTGAATTGTAACTCAATTGGGAGAATGGAAGGCGTTAGAAGTATGCGTAGCTAATTCTACCATTTGGGATTGGGAGTAATCTGCTCAAACTCTTATGTATTAAGGTGATATCTTATATATTAATATTCAGTTCTTGATTGATTATTCAGTTCTTAATTTACTTTTAACTTTCCATGACAAATTGAGAATCTTAAATCTTGACCGAGAGGTATTTTTAGGGTTTGGACCTAAACATCAATACTTAGCATATTTGAGTGTTAGGAATAGACTTGAAATGTTAATTGTCATTAAAGTCTGAGTATGATTCTAAGTTGTTTTTATAAATATGCGAGAGATCGATATTTAGGAAACATTCTTAAAGATTTTATATGTCGATATAAATGAATTTCTACGGGCATCAATTTCAATCAAAGAACTCAATATTAACATGCTAATCATAATACAAGAGAGTGGAAGATATGAAACCTAATCCATAATTTTCCAATTGAAGCAACTAATTCTTATGTTGTTATATTTAGATTGTACTTGATATACTGTTCCTTGTGGGATCGATATCCGTCCTTAGGGACAATTATTACTTCTGACAAACGGCGCGGTGCAGTTGCCGTAAAAAGTCATCATCTGTAATGTTAGAAATGAGTACTTAGAGACCTATATAGACACAGACTGAATGAGAAAAGGCCTTCCGTGGTAGAGTAGAAACAATTTTCCCTTTGAGCTTGATACTTAAAACAATATTGTTTGTCCTAGGCTTTTGGACATCAACAATGATGATTTGGTAAAACTTGATGAGAAATTGAGCAACAAGTCCTAATGTTGGATAGGAGTATGGAACACCTATAGAATCATAAAGAATAAAAAAAAAATTAAAGGAGAAGAATACAAACAAACATTCCTTGCTTAAGTCCAGATCCTAATACATATTTAACAATCTAGAACGGACTAGTATTGTATGGCAATTTTATGTTCGTTGGAGACTGACTAATGGCATTAGGTTCTGAAAGGTAAAGTGATAATACACACCAGGTGAGAACATGCCACGGGGATACTCAAGACATACCTCAGCATGGCATTGTTCTTATTATACATTACTTAGATACAATACCAATACCATGTTTCATCATGATAATAAACATTGACATTGTGTAGATTACTAAGAAAAACTCGAAATCTGATTGGGGAATGACATAAATTATACTCGTGGCATTGTAATCATGCATCTAAGTTTTGTCCTTTTCTTAATTTATTGTAATTATATGTATTGAGTTTCTTAGTTGCTTCTGAGGGTTATGGCTGGGTTTAGGCACAATAAATTCCAACTTTCCCATCACATTCTGTCCGGTGGTTGCAATCGTAGTCATACTAAAATTTTGTATTTGTCGTCTTAAAGATACATGTGGGACTTGTGCGAGTGTCAAAGTGGGTGCTGTTGTAGCACTTTCATTTTTGTCTTAATTCAGCATTGTTCATGTGAGTCTTAAAGCAGTGAAAGTTTGCTTCTGTTTCAGTCTTTAAATTATTATGGGATACTGCAAGAGTAGGCTCCCTCTAATAAATGCGTTGTTTATTTAGTTTTTCATTTTTCAGGATCACCAATGTAATGGAAGGAACGTCTTCGGGTTTAGTTTTTGTGTGGAAGACTAACTTTAACTTGTGTGTTATATGTATCCTCTTTAAGGAGCGTAAGTTAGTGGAGTGGAACTATTCTCCATCTGTAATTTATAATATACATATAAATCAATAGAATGACCAACTTTCTTGAATCTGATGTTATTGATCAATACATCGTTCTTAATATACTTTTTTTTTTCTAATTAAAAAATATGAAATGTGTGAAATTGTTGACTCTAGCACATAGCTGGACATGCCTTGGGCTGGCCGAGTGAAGAGCACAAAGGCAGAAAATAATCATGTCACATGTGCCATTGCACAAACATGTCACGACCATGTGTTAATCGCAGGCTTATTTAAATGTTTGCATTCGAGTTAAATAAATAAAACCTCTTCAATTTTTCGTCATATATTCATCAGAAACTATTTTTTATTAGATGTTATTAAAGTATTTCATTATTATTCCACACACAAAAAAAACCATATTAGATGTTATTAAAGTATTTCATTATTATTCCACACACAAAAAAAACCATATTTTTGTCATTTTGAAGTATTTCATCCTATATAACAAATGAAGTAAACTTAAATACAGAATAATGAATTAACGTGTAGCATCCAATGGAAGCAACTTCACCTGGTATATAATATAAGTTATAAAAGTGTTTTGATGGAAAAAGAAATGCAAGATTGCATTATAAAATGATTGAATTTGGAGAAGTTGTTTGGAAATAGCGGATGTGGCGGAGAATACGCGTATTGAATTTTCATAATATCTTATTTTTTCATCACAACACAAACACTTCCTTCCAAACCAAACATTCACTCACCTGGCCTGTTTACAGCTTGCAAATCGCAAAACTAAACATCTTACATTATTTAAAATAAACTGAACTTAATTCATTTTTCAGTATTTAAATGATGAAATCCTATATAGATCCAAAATAATTAAGAGATACTAAACTTTTTTCTTAATAAATAAATCTTAAATTAGATTGGAGATCCCACACATGCCATTTTAATAGAATTAAATTATAATATATTAGTGACGTTATTTTACAAATTAATTTCGTGATATTTAATTATAATTAAAAAAATTAATTTGAAATTCTTTAACAACTTTGGAATAAACCAAATATCAAAAATCAATATGCCCACTTCTATCCATTTTATTACTTGTTAATGTCAATATAATTCTATATAGGAATCGAGACCAAAGACAGTTTATATGCTCTTACCTCTCTCAATCCACCGAAACAGGACAAAATTGTGATAAAGCACTGACCTCTAAAAATAGACAATACTTTGAATGTAGTGATTAACCATAACAATGTTATATCTTGAATTTAAAATCGGAACATCAATTATGCAGCATAATTAAGGGAACTTTCTCCCACAACAACTATCTTTATATTTTGTAGCACTTTGTGAAACCCTCACTCACACACACAAAGTGACACAAAACAAAGAAAGGATAATTTGGGGTTTGATTCGATGATCTTGTTTCTTTCGGCGATGGTTTGACGTGGACGCGCCAATTGTTTTTGTCTATGATACTAAATATAACAAGCGCCGATGATTGCGGCTTCTCCGCATCCAATGTTAAGGTTCATCCTTTCAATTAATTCCACTTTTTTTTCCACTTTTCTTATCTATGAAAATCTTGTTACTTTTATAATTATCTTAAAAAACTCATACTTATAACTTTTACCTCACTGTTTATATTGACTGCATAAAAATTAAATTTAAATCATTATTTATTTTAAGAAAATTTTAAAAACAAGTCAAAGAGGAGTTGAAAATCAGTTTGGTTATTTTTAACATTGCCTTCAATCTCAGATTCATTTATTCTAATCTAATCAGATATCTAAGGCCCTTAATTTGCAGATAATGAATATATATATTTAAAACAGTGATTTATTTAGTCATAGGGACAATTGAATAAATAAAATAAAAAATATTTTACACAAATTTGTAATAAAATACAAATACGGAATATTTAATTGTCAAAAATTATTTTTTATAATAGTTAGTTTAAAAAAAATAAAATTAGATTAAATTATTTGAAGGTTTAATATTTTAGTTTTTTTGCGTTGGGAGTAGAAATGATGAAAAAAAGTGAAAGAGTGAAGAAAACGTTGACATTGAGGGTGCCTGGCTGGCGCGGACGAATGAAACGATGCGTTTTTGCCATGTCACGTCATTCACCGTGTTCTTTGGGGGCATAGAAAGAAAGAGAGAAAGAAAAAGGAAACGGCTCATTCATTCATTCTCTCTCTCTCTCTCTCTGTTTCGTTTTGCTTTGTTTTGTTTTATGCTTTATTGTCTCTCTGCGTTGTTGTGTGCATAATCCAACCATAGAAACAATAATGCAAGCTCTGCAGAACGCCGGGATCCGCGTTTTTCGACGGCTCCATTCCAGCCTGTCTTAACCTCCTTCCCCTTTCTTCGCATCCGCCTTCTCATTCTTCTTCCAATCAACCACATTGCCATCTCATACCACGATTGCTTCCTCTCTCTCATTCTCTCCTATTTTACGATTTTCTTGCAATCCCATGGAGGATTAAAGCACTACGCGTCGGTGTGTCCTGTCGGAGAAATTAAGGTTCATCGGCGCGAACAATGTCTGGTCGGAGTGAACACCAAACGGTTCCCCTTTCGGTGCTGCTGAAGCGTGAGTTGGCCAACGAGAAAATTGAGAAGCCGGATGTTGTCATCGTGCACGGTCAAGCTAGTGAGAATAAGAAAGGAGAGGATTTCATGCTGTTGAAGACGGAATGCCAGAGGGTCGTCGGAGATGGGGTTTCTACGTATTCTGTTTTTGGGGTATGTTATGTTCCTTTCACATACCATCGCATTCTGCTTTTCTTTTTTCTTTTTTCTTTTTTCTTTTTTTAAAAAGTGGGTTTAATGAATGTTGTAGTTCGTATGTGATTGTGATGATGCATGAAGTCAAAGTGTGTGTGATGTCTTATTTTATGTATGAACACTGTCATGACATTATGATAGAGAAAAGCGATTGAGATGTGTCTGTGAGTACAACGCAAATTCAGCTTGTTGACTGCCTACTTCTTGTTGAGCTGCTTACAATTTAGAGCCAATTGTATCTTTACTTTTATTTATATTGATGTTTGGATCCATATCTCAGATGTGTTTTTTCCTCTTTAGTAAGAAACTGATAGTCATAGCTTTTACGTTTCAAACTGTGATTTGTTATTTTTCAATGGATTTTCAAACACGCTCTTAGATAGTCAAAACTCGACAGTGTTCTAGCAAATTGCCTATGTTATGATTTCTCTTTTATCGAGGAAGCCCATATTAATGACTTTAGTGTTCTTTGCCAAGGTTTTCCCCCCAGAAGCGATTTTCCAAGAGTTTTTCCCCAGAATTGATTTTTTAGCAATTGAATTGATTGTTCACCGGCTACTTCTTGATAGCTAGCTTTTGTTTGTGTATGTGAAAGCAACTAATTTTTATTTTTTTTTCTAATTGAGTTGCATTAGTTGAATGACAAGATTACATTGGCGGTTTTTTGGATGAATGCTGATGTTATACAAAATAAGCCATTTTTTTTCTCGTTGTATTTGCATTCTCTGATGTCGAGGTTTTACAGCTATTTGATGGACATAATGGATCTGCTGCCGCTATTTATACCAAGGAGAATCTCCTGAACAACGTTTTAAGTGCAATTCCTTCTGAGCTTAACAGAGATGAGTGGGTTTCAGCGTTGCCTAGGGCTTTGGTTGCAGGCTTTGTAAAAACTGATAAAGATTTTCAAGAAAAAGGTATAACTGGTTACTTCTATGTAGGGTTTGTTCTTGCTTCTATTAATTATTAGCCTATGAGGCAAATTCATGTCTGAAATCTTCACAGTAATAATGTAATATTGCCAAAGAGTAAGGCTGTATCTTCTATGCAATATCGTTCTACTTTTTAAAGAAATTATTGAGTGAAAAAGGTAAAATGTATTGAATGAAAAATTAAATGTATTCAATACTTTTTTCATCTAGTAAGCGGGGGGGAATTAATAGGAAAACATTGTAGGAGAGTTTAGTATTATTCGTTACATAAACAACTAGTCAATCAATATTCTCAATTGTTAAAAGCAAACAAAATTAAAGAATAAAAGTTAGAATTCATGCTGAACGTGTTGACTATATCAGGAAGCCCTCCTAATATTTTTCCAACCTTGAAAAATGTACTTGTATTTTGGTCAGCTTTAGCTTTAATTGTCTAATGCTTACTGAGAACAGTTTAATATTGTTTAACCATAAGGGCAGTTGAGTTAATGCAGCTATTTGTACATGAGAAATATTAGTAACACCCTCTTTTAAACACACTCTCTTCTATTGGTTGAATTTGTTGGAAATCACTCCTTTTTATATGTAGTGTTTGATTGGATTAAAGTTTGCAAAGTTCCCAAGTCTTGCTTCTAGAAAATTGATTTTCGCAAACAATTTTGATGTACAAACTTAGTTTCGAGGGTAATAAAACATGTCACGAAACATAGTTTACTTTCCAAACTAAGTATGGAACACCCCAAATGGAAAATGAAACATTGTCATAGTTATTGGAGAACATACATTTTCTAATGCAAGTTACCAAAACATTTTGTAACTGAGCTGTGATTGATAGGTTTTATACTTCTGAGTTACAAATTTTTGTTGTATTTTTCATAACTTTTATGTTGATTTAATATACACTATTATCTTTGCTTGTACAGCACACACATCAGGAACAACTGTAACCTTCATGATTATAGATGGGTGTGTTGTGACAGTTGCATCAGTTGGTGATTCCCGTTGCATACTTGAACCTTATGAAGGTGGGATTTATTACTTGTCAGCAGACCATAGACTAGATAGCAACGAAGAGGAGTAAGTTGTTACTGGAATGGTTTGTTGGAATAACTGTTGGAGTTGCTCCATTACATTGCAGCACAGCCTCACCCTTTCTTTTTTCTTTTAATCAGGAGGGTCCGCATCACTTCTAGTGGAGGTGAGGTTGGTCGTTTAAATACAGGTGGAGGCACAGAGGTATTTTTTTTCTTTTTAATTGCGATTGCTCTTTTATCTTACATGGAACTCGTTGCCTAAAAACATGAATACCTCTCACCATCCCCTTTTAGGAAAAAAATACCGCCAATGCTAAAATTGAAGCAGTGAGTGAGGCTGGTTGTCCAATGGGTTTGATGCCTCTGGCAATAGCAATATTACTCTTTTTGTATGTCGTGCTTGAACAGTTAAACTAGATACGCAGAGATTAAGAAATAAACTAGGTTTATACCATGGAGAGTTGAGAAGCAAGATAGTTAGTGCTAGTTATAAGATCATGACTTCAGTTAACAGTACCCATCACATGTCATTAAATTTTTTAATATTTTTGGGAAAAATGTTGTTTACATTATTGGTGTTATACTGATCATTTGTGATGATTTTTAAATGATCTTCCTTTGCAATTTACTAATTTTCTCTTTAGAAGAAACTTGCTTTTAAGTTGTACTATAACTGACTAGATTAATGATATTTGTAGGTTGGTCCTTTGAGATGTTGGCCTGGTGGTTTGTGTCTCTCCCGATCCATTGGTGATATGGATGTTGGTGAATTTATTGTCCCTGTACCACACGTAAAGCAAGTGAAGGTTGGCCATTTCTTTCCTTTGTTTTATGTTCATTAGTTGTTTCTCTCATGCTTCACTTCTTAATTTTACTTTAACGTATATAATTTTTTTGTCTTCTTAAGTTTAGTTATTTATTGTTCTCTATCTCAGCTTCGTAGGCAGAAATAGTGTTTTCATGGCATGATTTTCTTCCAATTTATAAACAGCATTTGAATTTTCATTTTCTCTCTCTTAAGATTATCTATTGCCTTTTAAAAGTCGAAATGTATTTTTCTTGCTGTCTTTCTGTAAATCCTTCTGTACTTTTTCTTCCCTTAAAGAGCTTAATTTTGCATTTTCCTCGCGTGTCTGTTTGTGCAGCTTTCTACTGCTGGAGGCAGGATCATTATCAGCAGTGATGGTGTCTGGGATGCTCTAACAGCAGAATTGGCCCTTGATTGCTGTCGTGGCATGTCAGCCGAGGCTGCAGCACCACATATTGTGAAAGTATGCACATCTTTTACAGAAGAAATTAAAAAATGTCTTATAAAATTGATCAGCAATTTCTACTAAAATATGTCTTATAATAAGAATCGGAGGGAATATTACTTATTTCTATTTCTTCCTTCAGGAAGCCGTGCAGGCAAAGGGACTTAGAGATGACACAACTTGCATTGTTATTGATGTATATCCGCAGGAGAAGCAACCTACTTCTGTTCCAACACAAAAGAAACCGGTAAAAGGAAGGCTTAAGTCCATTTTTCGCAAAAAGTCCTCTGAATCATCATCTTACGTTGACAAACAATACCAGGAGCCAGATATGGTACAGGAACTATACGAGGAAGGGTCTGCTATGCTTTCAGAGAGGTCTGGTTTCGTAACATGTTTTGTGAATGTTGGCATCTTGCTCTTTACTTATATCTCTCTTGACATGAGACATCCTTGTCCGAGATGCAGGTTGGAAACAAAATATCCGCTCTGCAACATGTTCAAGTTATTTATCTGCGCAGTGTGTCAGGTAGAGATTAAACCTGGGGAGGGTATTTCTATACACGTAGGTCTGTCTAACCCAGGAAGACTGCGTCCCTGGGATGGACCTTTCCTTTGCTCAAGTTGCCAGAAGAAGAGGGAAGCCATGGAAGGGAAGCGAGCATCAGGTAGGTATTTGTTTCGTTAATGCATCCCCGCTTTTATATCCATCGATGCCTTAAGTAATGCATGTACATAATTTAATTTTGTTCTTCGATGTTTTGCTTTCAGATAGACTCAGCAGCAGAAGTGACTAATGAATTATCATGTAATTTTGCATTTGAGAAACAAAGATTGTTCCTATAACGGGAAGCTCAAACTTCCAAGCAACAGTGACTTCTTTATTAGATTACAACGGAGGCTTCTCTAAATACGGATCTACTTTGGAAATCCACATGAAAAACAATATGGAGTTTTCTGTGTTGTTCTAGCCAGGAGACCAACATACAGTTGCAGATTGTTAGAAGAATTCTGACTTAAAAGAGAGGAGTATGAACCACCGCAGTCTTGTGTTAAAAGTGGGAATGTACAACAGGAAGTCGAGGTGATTCATTCTTTTATTCCTTTTATTCTCCCTAGATCCGTTCATCTGTATATAGGTCTTTGGAATCACGAAATCGACCTTTAATGGAAGTGGTCTTTATTGTATTGTGTTACAGAGAGAGGGTTTTCGGTTTCTTTTCTTGGGTATACAAGGGAGTTTATTTGGAATTCATATAGACCAGTTCCACTATAGAATAGATGTTTTTCAACTAAAAACAAAAGAAAAGATGTAGGTTAAGGTTTCTCAATGTTTTTTCTTGTAGCATTCAATTTTTATTATTTCTTTTACCATACATATATTATCCATTTTGGATTAGAAATGTTCTTCCTTCCCCGCTCCTTTATTTCAACCCATTTCATTGTTTTCAATATTTTATTTGGTAAAAACCACAAGTATCTTCCATACATTCTTGCCTAAGCCTAATGGAACAATTATGTATGACCCGTTCCAATATTCAATATTCAAATTCGATATTTTTGGTTAAGTTAGTACAACTTCAGTTAGTTGATCCATACACTTGACAGTAAAAAAATGTTTCTAAAAATATTTTTCATAAACATGTATAACTGATTCTTAAGAATATTATTTTGTAAATAAGTAGCAATTTATTTACTCTACAAACTTTTTTTTTTTACCTTTATAGGGTTTTTTAGTAACAATTAACTGTCAAATTATCAAACATTTTTTTATAATAAAGAATTAGAAATAAATTATTCCTACATATATAATGATTTTCTTCAATAATTTTATTCCTAGGAATTAACGTTGAGTAACCAATCCAAATTACAAAATTCAATTCATAATTATCCAAATCCATATTAGTTTTAATCCATTTAAATGGATTTATTTCAAATCCAAATCTATATTTTTGGATTTTAAATCCAATCCATTTAATTGGATAAGGATTAGATATAGATTGGATACATTTTTGGATTATCCAAATTGCATTTTAGGTTAGATTTTGACTTGACCCGATCCAGGTTGAGTCCAGACAATTCGGGCTCAGGTTGAGCAAAGTCGACCCAAGTCCACGCCAAATCGAGTTGGTATGGGCTAAAGTCGAGCCAAGTCATTTTGGGCCAAAGTCGAGTCGAGTCAACCCTGAGCCAAGTCGAGCTGAGTGGCCGATATTGAGTCGACCCGAGTCTTTTGGGTCCGATATTGAGTCCAATGGGCCCGGGCCGATATCCAGTCGACCGGGCCAGGGTTAATGTCGGGTCGAGGTCGAGCCGAGCGGGCCAAGGCCGATATTGAGTCGAGCGAGCCCGGGTCGATGTCGATCCGAGCAGGCACGGGCCAATATCAAGCCGAGCAGGTCCGGGTCGAGGTCGAGTCGAGCAGACCCAGGCTGATATCGAGCCGAGCGGGCCTGGGCCGATGTCGAGCCGAGCAGGCCCAGGCCAATATCGAGCCAAGCGGGCTTAGGCCGATGTCGAGTCGAGCGGGCCCGGGCCCATGTTGAGCAGAGTGGGCCTGAGCCCATGTTGAGCTGAATAGTCTCAGGCCCAAACCAAAGTCGAGCCGAGCAAGCCCGGGCCGATGTCGAGTCATTAGGGCCCGGGCTAATGTTGAGTCGAGCGAGCCCGGGATGATGTCGAGTCGAGCAGGTCTGGGCTGATGTCGAGCTGAGCGGGCCCCGACCAATGTAGAACTGAGTGGGCCCAACCGATGTCGAGTTGTTCGGGCCTGGACTGATTTCTAGCCGTTTAGGCCCGGGCCGATGTCGAGTCGAGCTGGCCTGGACCGATGTCGAGTCGAGCAGGCCCGGGCTTATGTCGAGCCAAACGAGCCTGAGCCAATGTGGAGCTGAACAGAACGATGTGGAGCTGAACGGGCCCGGGCCGATGTCGAGTCGAGCTGGCCCGGACCGATGTCGAGTCGAGTTGGTCCGGACCGATGTCGAGTCGAGCTGGCCTGGGCCGATGTCAAGTCGAGCGGGCCCGGACCGAAGTCGAGTCCAGTGGGTCCGGGCTAATGTCGAGCCAAGCGGGCCCCGACCGATGTGGATTTGAGCGGGTCTGGGTCGATTTCGAGTCGTCCAGGCCCAGGCCGATGTTTAGTCGAGCGAATCCAGGTCGATGTGCAGCCGAGTGGGCACAGGCTGATGTTGAGTCGTCTAGGCCCAGGCCGATGTCGAGTTGTTCAGGCCCAGACCGATTTCCAGTTGTCTGACCCAGGCCGATGTGGAGCTGAACGGGCCCGGGCCGATGTCGAGGTGAGCAAGCCCGGGTTGATGTCGAGCCGAACAGGCCCGGGCCAATGTGGAGCTAAGTGGGCCGATGTGGAGTTGAGCGGGGTCGGGTCGATTTCGAGTGGTCTTGGCCCGGGCTGATGTCGAGTCGAGCAGATCCAGATCCGATGTTGAGCCGAGTGGGTCTGAGCTGATGTCGAGTAGTTCGGGACCGGGCCGATGTGGAGTTGAACGGGCCGGGACGATGTCAAGTTGTTCGGGCCCGGACCAATTTCGAGTCGTCTGATCCAGGCCGATGTGGAGTTGAACGGGCCCGGGCTGATGTCGAGTCGAGCGGACCCCGGCCGATGTGGAGTTGAGCGGGGTCGGGTCGATTTTGAGTCGTCTGGGCCCAGGCCGATGTTGAGTGGTCCGGGCCCGGGCTGATGTCGAGTTGACCCAGACCGATGTCGAGCCGAGTGGGCCTGGGCTGATGTCGAGTAGTCCGGGACGGGGCCGATGTGGAGTTGAACGGGCCGGGACGATGTCAAGTTGTTTGGGCCCGGACCGATTTCGAGTCGTCTGAACCAGGCCGATGTGGAGTTGAACGAGCCCGGGCCGATGTGAAGCTGAGTGGGCCGGCCGATGTTGAGTCCTTCGGGCCTAGGCCGATGATGAGTCGTCCAGTCTGGGCTCATGTCGAGTCGTCCGGGCCTGGGCCGATGTCGAGTCGTCCGGGCCCGAGCTGATGTCGAGTCGTCTAGACTCGAACTGATGTCGAGCCGTCCGAGTCTGGGCCGATGTAGAGCCGAGTTGATCCGCGTCCAGGTTGAGTTGGCTTAGGCCCAGTTCTTGCCAAGTTAGTTTGTGTCCAATCAAATTGGATTAATGTAATTGACAAAGTAGATTTAATCTAATTAACAAAGTGGATTTAATCTAAATTTAATCCACTCTAAATGGATTTAAAAAAATCCAAATATAATTGATTTAGTTAAAATGGATTTAAATTTTAAATCTAATTTATTTATTTAGATTTAGCATTAACACCCCTACTTGGAATGATATTCCTTCTGAAAGTGGCATTTACACCATCCTCTCTTCCCTTTCGGCTTTGCCTCTCATGCACAGCTAATATTAAGCAATTGCAATGATTTATTAGAGCTTATATTTTCAGTGATCTTATCTGTATCGTCAATTATATGTAAATATCGTTAACTATAATGAGTGTGATACAATTGGGAAAGCTTTCTAATCCTTGCATATGAGGGCAAATTCTTCCTATCCCTAATATTTTTGGACCTGCACAATTTTAAAATTTCGAAAATATCTTTTATTTTGAAAATAAAAATTTAGAATTTGAAAATAATACATTTCAGAAAAAGAGATCTGAAAGAGTTTTTTTATATTTCAAAAATAAAAATCCAGAAACAAAAATCAAAAGTTCATTTCAAATAAAAAAAATTCAATAAAAAAAATAATACATTAAGAACATTTTTATTTTTTTCACTTGAATTGGGTGCAGGAAGCAATTGCCTCCATATCAATGACTAACTTTTCAGTTCCATATCAAGCTTTTATTTCCTGCATATCATCCTGCACTACTTCTTTTGTAAATGTTTTTTCTCATCCTTTTTTATAACTCATTTAACCTTCAAAATCTTAGCTGTGAGTTTTCGCTTTAGACATTAGATTTGAAAAAAAAGTATTACGAAGGTCAAAGTTTTGTAGGTGTCAAAGTTTATGTGTACTCAAATATTTGTAATTTTAAAAGTAGGTAAAAAAAAAATTCAAATTACAAAATTCAATCCATAATTATTCATATCCATATTAGTTTTAATCCATTTAAATGGATTTCTTTCAAATCTAAATCTATATTTTTGGATTTTAAATCCAATCCATTTAATTGGATATGAATTAAATATACATTTTTGGATTACCCAAAATACATTTTGGGATTGATTGTGACTTGGCCCGATCCAAGTTAAACCAATCAGGGAGTCAAGGGGCCCGGGCCGATGTCTAACCAAACAGTCCCGGGCCCATATCGAGCCGAGCAGGCCCGGACCGATTTCAAGCCGAGCGCGCCCGGGCTGTTGTCAAGCAGAGCATTCCCGAGTCGATGTCGAACCAAGCTGGCCCGGCCCGATGTCAAGCCGAGCTGGCCCGGGTCGATACCGAGCCGAGCAACCTAGGTTGATGTCGAGCCGATTAGGCCGATGTCAAGTCAATTGGGCCCGGGCCAATGTTGAGCTGAGCCGACCCGAGCCAATGTCGAGTCTCCCAGCCCCGTCTGATGTCGAGTCGAACGGGCCTGGGCCAATGTCGAGAGGAGCGGGCCTAGGTCTATGTCGAGTCGATTGGGCCCTGGCCAATGTCGAGCCGAGAGGACCCGAGCCGATGTCAAGCTGATCGGGTCATTGTCGAGTCGTATGGGCCCGAGCCCATGTTGAATTGTCAGGGCCGGGGCCCATGTCGAGTCGATTGGGGTCGGGCCGATGTCAAGCCGAGCCGAGCCGAGCCAATGTCGAGTCTCCCGAGCCTGGGCCGATGTCGAGTCTCCCGAGCCTGGGCCGATGTCGAGCTGAACGGGCCCGGGCCGATGTCAAGTGGAGCGGGCCCGGGACAATGTCAAGTCGAGCGGGCCCAAGCCGTTGTCGAGTCGTCCGGGCCTAGGCCATTGCCGAGTTGTCCGTACCTGGACTGATGTCAAGTCGTCTGGGTTCGGGCCGATGTCGAGTCGTTCGAACTCGAGCCGATGTCCAGTGGAGCGGGCCCGGGTTGATGTCGAGTCGATTGGGCCCTGGCTAATGTCGAGTGGAGCGGGCCCGGGTCGATGTTGAGTTGAACGGGCTCGGGCTGATGTCGAATCATTCAGACCCGGGCCATTTTTGAGTTGTCTGGGTCCGAGCCGATGTTGAGTCGTCCGGGCCCAAGTCGATGTCGAACTGAGTTGGTCCGCGTTCAAATTGGGTCGGCTTAGACCCGGTTCGAGCCAAGTTAGGCTGTGTCCATATCAAAATAGATTTAATGTAATTGACAAAGTGAATTTAATCTAATTAACAAAATGGATTGAATCTAAATTTAATCCACTTTAAATAGATTTAAAAAAGATCCATTTAAATTTGATCTAGTTAAAATGGATATAAATTTTAAATCCAATCCATTTATTTGGATTTGAATTTAGATTGGATTTTGAAAAATTCATTAACACCCTACCTATAATTATAACAGATTAAATTTTACCCATGCAAATTGAACTTTCAGATTATGTAAGCTCTTCCCTAATCTGAAATCTTAAAAAATGAATTTCGAATTTGACAATCACATTTTGGTTTACGATTATGTACATTCCGGATACAGGAGTACAACACATTTCTTCCTTCACAACGTACTTTATCTTGTATTTATAATTGTTTGTTGTTATTCATTTCATTCTTTAATTTTTCACTCTTTAAATTGATTTATTTATCTTACATTTCAAAGTTTTACTATTATTGCCCTTTTTAACATTAGTTTTTCGTTTTTGTAATACTTTATCTGAAAAAGCATTAGAAAAATATTTTAATTATATCGAAACATCATAATTACGAAATCAATTTCAGATATAATTACTCACCTCTCATTTATTTTCAGTATATTACTTTCTTATAACTAATAAATGAAATCTATGTTTTCAATGTTTAGGGTTTAGAAATCAATGAAATTCATGTTTTCATAGTCGCAAAGAATCAAACATGTTTCTTGAATATGATTCTTAGAAGGACATAGATACTTTTTACACTCTTCAAAATTTACACTCCGATCTGAAAATTATTTTATAATTTTTTTATTTAATAATTTAATTTTATATATTATGTTACTACTTTAATATTCTTTATTTTCTCTTATATCTACTTAAAAAATATATATAATAATAAATATTAAATAAAAAAATTAATAAAAGTAATTGTTAGATGGGAGTGTAAATTTTGAAAAGTCCACTACAAAAAAAAATCAGTATTATCTATAAATTTTTATCCACGGATCTGAGACCGTAGGTAAATTTAGTATTACCTACGAATAACATTAGCTACAGACATTACCCATAGATTCTGAATCCGTAAGTAAATTCAGCATTACCTATCAACTATTACCCACGGATTTTATTATCTACTAACTTTTTCTTATGGATCTCTATTACCTACCAACTATAATCATAATAATTATATACATAATATTAAAAATATTATAATAATACGAAGAATTATAAAATCATAATTAATATTAATAAATAATAATAACCATAACTAATAAATATACATATTATTAATATTATAAAATTAATAATATTAATATAATAATTTAAATAATATAATAATAATTATTATAATAATATGAATAATATTAATAATAATAATAATAATAATAGTATTAATGATATTAATAATATAACAAAATTAATAATATTAGTAATAACATTAATAATATAAATATTATTAATAAAAATATTTATAAAATTAACATTATTTGTAATATTAATAATATTAACATTATTTATAATATTTAAAAATATTAATAATATTTAATAATATTAATATTGATAATCATACTCATAAGTATAATAATAATTATAACATGACATCAAAACTTGACCGGTATAATGGTTAAAACTTCTATTGACATTTCTCAAGGAAGTTGACTCGAAGCCAAGTTCCACCTGCTGCAGTTTAGTTCTAACATTAATTATAATTGACATAACATATATAATAATTGCAAAAAAAAATTCAAATAATAATTAAAATTATATTAACATTATATCCTTTTAGGAATGAATTCCATTCACAATGATTCACAATGTGTTTAGTAGAAGTGGTTTTAATTGATTTGTATGAATTTTAACATATTCAAATTTCATATTATAATATTGCAAGCTTTGTTTGTTTTTTTCCTTTAAAAGTTTAAATCAATCGATATATAACTTTTATTGAAAACACTTTCGATCATTTGAAATTAATTTTTGGATTCTAAAATGCAAAATATATTCTACATTACACTACTTTAAAAATGTAATTTGTATTATATATTCGATTATTGAATAACATTGTAAAAACAATAATTGATCACCCAATTTTTTAACTTCTATATATAGATTGATTGATCCATAATTTTATTATTGATCAACCAATCTAAAATGCTAATGACCAAGTCATAATACAAAATACAAAGACAAGAAAATTTGAACTTTTTTACTCCCCTGAATGTGTCGGAAGAAACATGAAATGCATGTAGAAATAGATAAAACTAAAAATTACACAGCATCTCTCAAACATTTGATGCCTCTTAAAAGATAAAGAAAGAAAAAAAGTAGAGAAATGTTAACATATAATGACATTTTTTGTATAACCACGAAACAGATTACGTAACGCCGACTACACTTTTATAAATAATAGTAGTGTTGCAACATTTCGGTATTTTATTTCTATTATATTACTTGTGTAAAAAGTCTATATATGAACATTATATATTGTTGTATAAATATTAATATATATTATTATTGTTTCTTTGTAAAAGATAGAATTGAATAAGCAAAAACAATGTTAATAGAGGGAACCAAATAATTAGTGTGATCTTGTTTATGATTCTTTCGTTGGGATGATTGAGAAAGATAACTAATAGTAGTCATTTCATCTGCTAAATCTAATTAAAAGCCAAGACAATAATAGAGAGATACCTGTGTCTAGTAAATTTATGCTTCAGCATGCAATTACGTCTCCCAACAATAAACCGTGTGAAATCCTTGTTTACTCCAAAATGCTGGTATAAGAGTTCTTATTTTGTTTTACAGCACAGATATTTTGCCATTTTCTCACATCTTGAACCACTTTAACGAGTACTGGAGTTAGGTCAAATTCCAATGAGAAGTGAAAAAAGATAGGTCAAGTTCAAGGTTTAGCTAAACTACAATAAGGCATATATGCTATTTTATATTTATTGGAGGCCACACACCCTTTAGAACTTACTGTTGCAAAATATATGCGTGATCATTTGTAAAATTGGCTTAATAAATTATGCGTTGATTAGTATGTTGTTAGGTACTTGTAGTTTATTAAATTTGTTGTATGAAAGCTTCTGTTGAATGAAAGCATGTTGATTCACAACAGAAGTGAGCATATAAACTAAGTAAATCTTGAGGAATATTGGGGATATGTAGATTAATTAATTTGTTAGGAATATGCATGGAAACATCAAAATCGAATAAAGCAGTTGCTGTGAATCCATTCAATATTGCAAAGTGGAAATGATTGTAATGTGTAGGTGGGTGCACACACATGCATGATGCATGCTGAGATGAAAACGTGATCCGTTTTATGGGGGATTTCTGAAAAAGATGAAGTACTTTTTTTCTGACAAGTTGAAAGGAAAGAAATGAATGTGAAGGTGAATGTGATCGAAAAGTAAGGTAGGTTTTGTTGTTGATGTGGTACTGGGAAAAAAAGGGTGGATATTGAATGGCTAATATGAGAGGTAAACGCAAAAGGATCTCTATGTTGTGGGATGGTGAAGGATTTGTTTTATGCTTATCTGAAAAAGAAAAAGACGAGAAATGTGGATCATAATATAAAATATAATGGTGAAAGTGGTGAGGATGGTTCAGTCGAACCAAATAATGGCTCCATGATTAAGATGTTGACCTTAACCATGCATACAAAATTCCTTTATGCTTGCTGCATGGACCACCACCTCATGCACGTGTGTGTGGGTCTGTCACCACCCCCACCACCTAACTATATATCTCTTTTTATTTTTCTTATGAACAGTTTTAATCAACTAATATGTGTTATTGTATATATATATGTGTATTGTGTATATAAAAATGAGTATAGGAATAAGATACAGCAGTAGTCAATGTAGGGGTGTGTGTGGACTTACACGTAGATCATGCCCACCCTTTCTTCCCTAAACGACATTGCTGCTTCTGTTTCTTTGAGCTTTCGTCTTCATCAATGAATGAATCAATGAATGAATGAATGAATGAATGAGTGAACTGAATCATTCCCAACAGCTGGCGCTGATCATGGCCCTCCCCAAATCTCTTTTTCAATTCAACAATTCCCATTTACCCTCTTCCTAACATTCTTTCTTTTCTTTCTAACTAACATACGTAACATATGTATCACTTCTCCATAGACAATCATTCTTGAGGTGGAAAAACAACTGGGTGTGCAATGCTTTCAGATTAAATTATATCATAAAAGACATATATATAATAGTTAATAATAAATGTTAGAAAAAGGTTGAAGATAAAGTATAGAATTTGAGTTGGTCGTACAAGAGTGTGTTTTGATTGGTGTTTCAAGATTCAAACGTGCACCGTCTAGCTATACCCTCCTAAACTAGTAGCCAGAGTTAGGTACACATCTTTGTAATCAATTATCCTCGTAATTTAATTAATGCAGAAGGAAATTGGAATTTATTTATTTCTCCAGGGACCTTCGCACTAATTGGAAAAAGAGTCCAAATTTATGGAGTGAAATCAGCCATGCCAATCCCATCTTCCTTTAGTGCCCAAATTTGGATGTTTGTGATCTCATTCCCAAAACCAGCACAACAATTGCTGTTGGAACTGATAGGGACCCAACAATACGCACCACTAACCCTTTTCACACACCACAAAACACATCTCATCTCATTCCATAGAACCCAAATCAGTGTTTATATCCATTATTCATAATATATATGCTCATTAATCATCACACGTAAATAATACGCATACACACACAGTTGGTGTCTTATGAAAAAGTTTTAAAAGAACACACCAAGTCCAACAGTGCTTGACAGAGACTCTCTCTTTCTTTCCATGTTTTTCGGTTCCCTTATCCCTCATAAAGCTTTGTTAACATCCATACAACAAAGAAAAGATCGCAACACCTTTTTCTCTATCCCTCTCTCTATTTCCACCAAAAAAGATCATAGAGCGAGAATTTCACACACTTGTTAGTCTTCAAGACAACCTCAACTGTAATAATGGAAACACATCATCAACCCCAAAAGAACACAGAAAACGATGTGCAAAAGAAAACTGAAGAAGGAGTCCCGAAGCCACCTTCAGCATCCTCTTCCCCTTCTCACGAGTTCTCCTTTACAATCTCTCTCCACTCTTCTAACGCCACAATCCATGACAAATCCAAAACCCCACCTTCTCTTGCAGTTGATCTATCTCCTGCTGATGAGATTTTCTTCCACGGTCACTTGCTTCCCTTACACCTCTTATCTCACTTCTCTTCCTCTCCTCGCTTTTCCACCAACTCCGTCGACAGTTTCACTCTCCCCATCAGAGACTTCTTAGAAGATGAAAAACGTGCCAGCTGCAACAGCAGCAGCAGGAGCAACATCACCATAGATAGCATTACCAACTCCAACAACAGAGAAGACCACACCAATAGAGTCACAAAGGAAGAAAGCAAGTCCAAGCCTAGTTTCTCATTGTTTGGGTTATCAAAAGGGCGTAAAGGGTGTCAAGTTAGAGACAAAGAAGATAAAGAGAATAGTAAGCACAAGAAGAAACTCGGGTACGATGTGATGCATGCACTAAAGAAGTACTTGAGAATGGTGCAGCCACTAGTGCTTTTCAGAGGGAAGAGAGAAAAGGTACAGTTCCATGGACAGGCTTATTCTCATTCAGGGAATTTGATTCGGAAAACCAAGCCTGAATTGAGAGGAAGAAGAGGTGAGTTTTCAGCACCAGCATCTATGAGAACTTCTCCATCAAACAGCGGTCTTCTCCTTGCAACCGCTGCTCTTCCTCCTTCCAATGACAGCACCATGGAAGAGTTGCAAGCAGCCATTCAAGCTGCTATTGCTCACTGCAAAAATTCTATTGCAAAAGAAGAGAAGCTCAACTGCTGATACACGCATGGTAGACAATATTTTTGTTTCTAGATTTGCTTATTATTGTCCTAGTTTTGGTGTTTTATAAGTAATGTTAAATCTACGCCAGAAGATTGCCACACTTGGTTTCTAACATTCCTCGAGTTGAAATTTATTTTTTAAAACAATATATATGTTGATTAACTAATAAACATTGATGGTCGAAATCTAATTAACAAACTGCAAACTGAATGTAACTCTGGTGTGGCTTTTTAGATGTGGATAATATTTTCGTATTTATTTTCACACATACAAAAAAAATAGTATTTACTACTGCACTTTGGGTGCAGAAAAATTTATGTGCCATTATGAGAGTTTGAAAAGAAGGGCAAGTGTAAAAAGTATATAAGTCAGAGAAGATTGATGATTTCTGTCTTGTAGCGAATAGTATCTCGTAAAATTCTGAAAACTCTGCAACCAACCAGTCTTTTTCCATGATGAGGTGATTGAAACAATACTCCTCCTCATGAAAATGGTGAAGAGTTGGATTTTCCGAAGTAAAATTTTGTTGGAGTGTCGTAATCACGAGAAGAAAAAAATTGACAAGGAGATAATTTTACTCTCCTACATTACTTTTCATCCAAATCAATTACTATTAAATTAGTCAAAAGTGGAGGTATTAAAAAATGCATTGAGACTACACTAATCCATAGAATGAGATAACAAGGGACATAAACACATATAGAACAAAAATGTTTAGGATTTTTTAAAATAACAGAACTCTGATCTCTATATACGGGAATTCTGAGTTCTGACATCCCAATGATAAGCATGCATGTAGTAGCTAGAGACGCGTCAGAAAGCTTCAAGCCTAGATTGCCTATGTTTTCTCTGACATTCTCCTCGTAGATGATCTGCAACAATGACGAGAACGTTTATGAATCCGTTATTTTTATTTGTATTTTTTTTTTCATTTTCAAATGTCGTGGTTATTTTGTTTAACTTTCCTCAAAACAAGTCCAATCGAAATGATTTTTGGACCCGAAGTACTAGATTCCCTGCCAAACAATCCCCTCTACCTAGTCGCAATCATGTCCCCATTGTAAGAACTAAGAAAGACTGTATTCATGGAATCACGAAGGTGAGGTAACAACTGTCACTGACTTGTACGTACGTAAAGGGTGGGAACATGTTCATTACAGGCTTAACAGTTACGAAAGCGCAATGTAAACCAACCTAACCACATATTCAGAACAAGGAAAATCAAATGATTATGCGATTACACTATACTTTCAAATTTAACCACTTTTAAGCTCTCTTTTTCGCATCAAATCATAAAGTCAAAAAGGTCAAATCACCTTTTTGTAGCCCCTACTCATGAAGCCACTGGAGAGTAGGAGGATTATTATTTTATCATAATAATTATAATGAATGAACGCTGGTGAATGGACAGGGATGGCATGGCCACAGAACCATGAAGGGGGCGTAAAGTTTCAAGTACAACAATTATATGAAATTATATATATATATATATATATATATATATATATAATGCAGAGAAAATGTATATTCCCTACATGTAAATTATAAGTTGAGACATTAATGATGAAAGTCATAAAGGTCATGCGAACAATTAATGATGAACATAATGATGAGCTTATAGTTATATACTATGAAAGTATGGTTAGAATTTACAAAATGTGTTCTTTATGAAGAGGACCACCATCTGCGATCGCTGTTGTACTATGAGTCAAATTGGAACAAAATCCCATTCTATATGCAGAGTGCATGTGCTGTGTTTGACCATTCCACTTTACTGCAAGTGGAAGGCATGGTTTTATATTTAGGATAACTTGACGAGTTCCTATGCGTTGCACATCAGAACGCACAGATTAACAATAAAATAAACTTTCTGCATCACATTAATTCACATGTTTAAAATTGGTCAATTAGTCTATAATTTACTCGAAATAAAATTTCAAGTTTTGGTTTGGAGATAAGGAAAATAAGAGAAGGAAATTGTCTTTCAACGATCCAAGCCCACGAACACATTGAGGACCACTCGATCGGTCCCTTGTAAATGACACATCATGCCATGTTGTTCATGCAATTGGGTCAAGAAACAAATGGACCAAGAGCCCAAGAACAAACTATGTACTGGGTTTGAATCGAAGAAAGAAAGACAGTGAAAAGCGCATTGTGAGTGTAAAATGTGAAGGTGATGCAAAGTGGCCCCACAGATAGAAGATACAATAGATATGTGTTTTTATGATTGTGCGAGAAGAATAACCGGCGCAGCCATCCACAGAAAAGTTTGAGTTCTCTGTGGTCCCTTCCTTTACAAACAAAACAACAACCTAACATTACTGGGTTACTGTTCTTCATTACTCATCACATGACACATGTCACAATCATTGTCACACTACCACCTTTCACACTCCTCCTCCACACAACACAACCATATTAGGCATATCATTGCAAATTCACAAAAATAAAAAACCTTAATATTTATAATATACCACTTGTAGAGCATAGATACAATTATCTCCCAATCAAACTCAGATATTTTAATAAAATAATTACTCAAATTTTATTAAACTAGAGTTCATTAGATTTGTCATTTCTTAAATATTCTTAATCTTATCTCGATACCTATAACACATTTAAAATTTGGTCCATTTACATGTATAACACAATTTTAGATAAAAATGGTTTTATATTGTGATGATTAATGGTAATTATCTTAAAATTAAGTTATCATGATTTGTGATTAAATTAGGTTGCTGACACTAGGAAGACAATAGCATGTGCGCGGAGGGTTTGTAGAAAGTTTTATGATAGAAAAGATGATTTAATTTGTGTGTGAGAATGGCGAGGATGAAGAAGCGTGAAGGAAGCAGCATGGATTAATGGATCGAACGGTGCGAAACAACCCACGAATCAGAAAGCGGGCCCCACGTTCCCCCACCAACGACCTCTCCTCCTCCCGCCGCGACACAGTCTTCCCCCATCGCAGAATTCAACCACTTCTCTGCTCCAGCTTACACGTTACACTGCACCCTCCGTTCACAGTTTTTGTTATTATTCTCCTCCCAAACCAAACGCAACATCCTTTCGTTCTCGCTTACAGAGAATTTTGCGATCTCCTCGGAATCCATCCTCATTGGTTATTATGATCGTAATTCAATCATCCAATCCAATCCAATCCGTGTGTTGTGTTGTTATTTCTGAGATTTGAGTGTTGCGAAATCGGGATTGGATTTATGATAAGGGGTGGAATAATCGGGGAGGATGCAAACGGTGGGGAGAATACTGAGTCAGGGCGTGTATACGGTTTCGGGCCCGTTTCATCCGTTCGGTGGCGCCGTCGATATTGTGGTGGTAGAACAGCAAGATGGAAGTTTCAAGTCCTCGCCCTGGTACGTTCGATTCGGCAAATTCCAGGGGGTTTTGAAGTCGAGGGAAAAGGTGATTGATATCTCTGTCAATGGGGTGCGTGCGGGTTTCCAAATGTATCTCGATCATAAGGGGGAAGCTTACTTTCTCAGGGAAACCGTTGCACAAGAAGAAGGCAATTTGATGTTTCCGTCTTCTTCGTCTCCTACTAGCGATGCTAAAAGTGATCACTCTCGCAGGTCCAGGAGTTGCGATTATGACGGTGGAGATGATGTGGCAAAGACTGGTTCTCGCCGTTCCAGAATACTTGGCTTTGTGTTTGGGAGGAGGTCTTTGAAGCAGAGAGCGGGTAATGGTGATGGGATTGGGAACAGGGTGGGTTCGTTGGAGCGTGCTGAGATTGCGGCTAACTTGTTAGACCTCAAGTGGTCCACTAATCTCTCCGGGGAACAAGGGCAAGAGGTTCTTGCTACCTCGTCTGGGGATGGTAACGTGGTCGTGAACGATGGTCAGTTGAAAGAGGGAGCTTGTCTTGGTCGTGAGTGTGACTTGAATGGGAAGGAAGTTGTGTATGATATTGCAGAGTCTGACGTGCAAGTTGCGTGCGTGAAGGTGAAGCTTGTGGAAAAGGAATTGAATGGAGAAGAAGTTTCTGGTGTGAGCACTGTTGATACATCGGGTGATAATAGTAATGATATTTCCAAAGAGGATGTTTCGGCTGATGGGGTTTGCCGTGAAACACCAGAGACTTCCAAGTTGGGCGTGTCTTGTTCTAGTGAACACGCTCAAGAGGTGGTGTACCTTGCTGGCGCAGCAGGATGTGAAGAAGTCCGCGTCCATGTCCATGATGAAGTCTTGCATCGTGCAACTGTACTGCTATCTGAGGTAAATTGGTAAATTCAAGGACAAGTAGTCTTCACCTATGGTTTTGGCTTGAGGAATTGGACAGAAATATATAGTACCTTAGCAATTGAGTTCTCCTATCAAAACTTGCAATAGAAAATATAGCACTGGTTACCAAGATGCAGATTTTAGTTACTTAGATGAGATGGATGGCTGCATTGAAGGTCAGAAGGAATGACTAGGATAAAATTTAACACTTGGCCCATTTTAATTGGAGAACAATAACATTAGTATTTATGATACTATATTTAAGTTTTGTCCAATAATAAATGATACTAAATTCTTTTATGGAATTTTTTATATGTCAACTGGAATAACTAAAGAGTCATTCTCAATCCTCAAAATACTTCTACTAATCCCCCTACTTACCATACACAGAAAGTATTGAAAAGATTTTATGTTAAGATATTAAATGCATTTACTTTTTCATTTAATACTTTCTTTCATACAAAGAACTGGAAGGTTCTTGTAGAAGCATATAACACTGTAGCATTGGCCATAATTAAATCGAGCAAACATTTAATCTGTTTTGGTTAACACTCACACATTAAGGTTGTCCTTTAGGGTACACAAGCTGTGGAAGTTATTGAGAAAGCTGATCTTGGGATGCCGGTACTGGGGATCTCTGAGTTCCATTCCGGGGTTCAGCAAATAAATTGTATGGATTCTGGTGATATTATTTATAATGAGGTGGATATTGAAGAGCAATCAATATCTCCAAAACCTCAAACTTTTAGCATAGGACATTGTTCAGGTGAGAAAGTTGAGCCCAATTTACCTTCCAGCTACAGCATTCTGCATGACCAAGCCATAAGCGAGAATATAATGCACAAGGACGTCTCCAGCTCATTATCGACTCCTCTGGACTCTGTTGATGATTGTTTACCTAGAAAAGCATCAAGGAGATCACCATCACCAAGTTCAGAGGATCAAAATTTCCTTTTCACTGACCTTGATGAAATTGTAATCAATGATCGATCAGAGAGAACACACTTACCTGAACATTTAGATAAAGAAGATCGTGTTTCTTATGAGGATGACACTGAAAAGTTAACAGCAATATCCGGTCCTATAGCCATTCGTAGAAATGAAGCTGTTGGAGAGAAAGTTGGGCAACATTCGGGATCCTTGCCAAATCTTTCTTTTGGCAGTGACATTGTGGTCCAACATGATGTTCGTTGTCCTTTAAGTCAATCACTGGACTCAAGATCAAAATCCTTGCCATGTGAATTTCCTCGAAAAGATGATTTAGAATGTCAAAAACCGGATGAAGACAAAGGAAACCACCTAACACCCGAGGAGTCAGGTGCCAAGGATTATCATGATTCTGGGGAAATCAAAGGTACAACTCTGAAACTTCCCCTATGTAAGAAAGAGAACTTATATAAGTTGCCTTTCAACTAAACCGAAAACAATCCATGTCTTGAGATTATATTTCATCCTCTTTTAATAGTGCACTGAACATACTGTTTTTATGGAATGATAATTGTTAAACATTTTATAGCAACAAGTTATAATTTCACTCAAGATTAAAATGCGATTTTGTATTTTGAGCAATGTTTAGTTTGAGCAGACTTGTATTTATCTTAGCAAAAGGGAGGGTTTTGTCATTGTTGTAGCTTTGAAAATAAACATTAAGCTGTAGCCTGTAGGTAGCCTGTAGGTAGTTACTATACTGGTTTATCATTTATGCAAACAACAGTCTCTGTAAACACTTCTTGTATGAAGGGATGGAATCTGACTGTATTTCTAAAGCATTCAATGCTGAATACCTGGTTGGTTAATAAATTTACTTCTCTGTACCCTGAGGGATTGGTTACCATTATTTTTTATGGGATTTAGGCATGGTATATTTTGAATGTTTATATATATTTGAACTGAAGGGCATGATACCAGCTTACCAAGTTGAGAAAAATCATACAGGAGATGATCTATCAACACACAACCCTTCCCCTGCTGGAAACTGGAGACTTTGGCCTTTCTCCTCGAAGAGAACAGGATCTAAAGATTCTATGTTGCCGCCTTCTCTAAGTGATGTCAAAACCACTACTGATGGTAATTGTCTAGAGAATACGATTAGCACAGCTATCAACAAAGATAAACCCAAACCCAATTTAAAAAAAATAAATGTTAGGGAAACAACTCCAACTTCTGAACAGGTAGCCTCCTTGAATCTGAAGGATGGGATGAATACTGTAACCTTCACTTTCTCTACAGCTGTGCTGGGGAATCAGCAGGTCAATAATCATGGTTTTCTATAATTTCATTTTAAGAAATTGACGCTTACTTCTCGTTTCCTTTTATGAAGGTTTCTTTAATTGAAATATCTTATTTACTGTTAATTTCTTATATTTCATATTTAACCGGCAGGTTGATGCTCGAATATATCTGTGGAAATGGAACACTCGCGTAGTGATCTCTGATGTAGATGGTACAATTACAAGGTGAGTATAGATATTTTTGGAAAAGACTTAAATATGCTTTTAATTTATTTAATGATTTTTTTGTAAAATAATTTGTTTTTAGTATCTTTAAAATTGAATATGATTGTCTTTTATTTTAAGTATCATTTGACACTCCTTATCTTTTTATTCTTAGTATTATGTCACACGCGTTATCTATTTATTATATGTTTGAACGAAAAATCAATTGATCATACTAAATAGTATTTACTGATATTGTAATATAATGTTAACGAATAATATCCTTAAAAAAATTAAATGTGTAATATATGTTATTTAATATCCGACGCTCAAGATACTACACCACCCTCATTCCCTTAACCTACTTGATAATTGCCTATCCATCTTCAATTTGTGTCTCTGCCAGCTCATTATTCCTCTAATTCCATTTCTATTCCTTCTATGTAGACTCTGCGTACTTTAGCCCCTTGCGGTAATTGCTGGACTATCGGTCCATTAGAGCCCAAATTCGGGTTCTAACAGTGTACTTAATATTGGTTGAACCAGTATACATAGATTTATTTACCTTGTCCTTAGACTCGTTCCCTTACATGTCGAGCTTTTAATTTAAAAACTTGTTCAAGGGAATGTTTCTAATGGTTTTAAAATACATAGATTTGATTTCTAAATTAAATAACGCGTGTCTAAGTAGATAAAGATCCTTGTTTGGTCCGTTATAGTCATGATTACTTATTCTAAAGTTGGAAGGTATAATTAGTTTCACAATTATCGTTAGACCTTCAAAGTTTACGGATTGTAACAATATCTTGGCCATTTTTTAGATGATAAGGATGGGTTAGTATATTTAAGAGAAATTGGTTTTTATTGGAATGCCAAGTACATTATGAGTAGTACATATGGAAGTAAAACAAGATGAACAGCAGAAAACAAAAGAGAAATTGTTTGAATGGCTAGGACTTTCAGCATCCTGATAAGCTTTTCTGCGTCTTCTGCTTCTCTTCTGTTGTTATTTTCGAAAGATATAACCCTATAGTTTGTCAATTGTAATTTCTCTCTTGTTTCATGTCATACAGGTCGGATGTTCTTGGTCAATTCATGCCTTTGGTTGGTATTGACTGGTCACAGACAGGTGTGGCACATTTATTCTCGGCTATTAAGGTTTGTTTATCTTGGCCATGTGGTTATTTAGGTGTTTTGAATTGAGACTGCTACAATGTGATATAATGTGGTTATATCCTCTGAATATAGTGATTATACATAATTACGTATGGGCAATTTTTGCGTGGGTAATTAGGTATGCTCAAAACTAATAATTGGTTGTTTTATCTGTTGAAGCCACGAAATTGCTTACTTGTATTTTAAAAGTTTTATTAATTCTAATATGATCAATTTTCTGAGGAGTTTAATGATGGGAAGTGTAACTTGCCCTGCCCATAACAACTATCTTTCGATCTCGTTTCACCTTGTTTGGTGTCTCTCATGGTCTTTTCCTTGTCAATTTCACATATACAGGAGAATGGTTACCAACTTCTTTTTCTCAGTGCTCGTTCAATTTCTCAGGCCTACCTTACACGACAATTCCTTGTTAATCTTAAACAGGTGATGTATAAATATAGCAATCATTTTCCAATCCACATGGACAACAAAATTTGGAAGGAGAGAAATTCATGTACATTTTCATATTTATTGTATTAATTGCAGGATGGAAAAGTCTTACCAGATGGTCCTGTTGTTATTTCTCCTGATGGACTTTTTCCCTCTCTATATCGGGAAGGTAACATCTCTTTCGTCTCTGCTGCTTCTTATTGTTCCCTTTCTTCCAAGTGGTACAACTATTTTGTTTGTTTGTTCCGGGGGTGGGGGGTTTAGGGACTACTTTGATACAATTTAATTTTAAAAAACTTCCTTTATTACATGAATGTTGATTGTCTTTGACGATACTTGAACTTAGATTTCACAGGCAGAACAGCATAAGGAAACAATGTTATTAAGCTTGTTGAAAAAAGTTGTTTTTTAACAATCTAACACTTCACTGGGTCTTCTGTTAATTTCCCATCAAAACGTACTGATTAAACCTAATGTAGAGAATGTAGTGCAAATAAATAAAAAATTCTTGTTTAATGTCTTTTTGAAGTGGTAAGCTGAAATTGAAGTAATTTTAGCTAGCGAACTATCGCATTCGGCAAAGCCGGAAATGGAAATTTGGAGGCTGGACTCTCTTGTGCGCTGCTTTTTCCTTAAATAATAGACCTTTGATTGATAGGGTTATGATATTGTATTGTACTAGGAACCTCTTCGAATAGTATTAATGGGGAAAATTGAATAGAACGACAACATTTTTCTGTGGCATGAGTCTGATTTTTTATTATAGATCGTGTAAGAAACCACCATGTAGAGAGGTGTGACCAATATATTTAGGATCCTTTTATGAGTTTTGAAGTTTTCTTATAACTCATTGGCCAATTAATTTGATGAATGAATGAGTATAAGGATTCATCAAAGTTCAAGGCTGCGTGTGAAATGTTCGGGCCTTGCCAATATAATTCTGGTCTAAGACAATCATTTTCTTTTCTTTTCTTTTTCTCTTTCCAGTTATTAGGAGGGTTCCCCACGAATTCAAAATTGCATGCTTAGAGGTTAGTTTCGCACAACCACATATTAACATACTTCAATATATTTCAACCTTGTCATTCGCAATGTTATTAAAGTCAATTTGAATTTTTATGTCATCAGGTCATCAAGGATCTTTTTCCTTCTGATTGCAATCCTTTCTATGCTGGTTTTGGTAATAGGGATACGGATGAAATCAGCTACCTTAAGGTTGGAATTCCCTTGGGAAAAATCTTCATAATTAATCCCAGGGTAAATAATTCCATCTTATTTTTAAATCTTAAATATTTACTAGAAGTTAATTTTCAAAGTTTGTCAAAGTTTTCTTATTTTTAATTTAACAGGGAGAGGTTGTTGTAAACCGTCGCGTTGACGCAAAATCATATGCTTCTCTGCATGCTCTCGTGAATGGGATTTTCCCCCCTCCGAACTCTTCTGAACAGGTTTAATCTTGAAGAAGCTTTATCTTTTTTATTTCTTGTTCATAATGTCAGTCTTGGGGATTGGTATTGTGGTCAATATTTGAAATTCAATGCAAAGCATGTTGAGTGGGAGAGAGCTGGGATGGATCTTTTTATATTTGCCTGCTGTGTGATTTAAATCTGTTACATTTTTTGTGCTTTGAATGTAAGTTTCGTTCTATTAAGGATTTCTTTGAAAAGCTGCATATTGTAAATTGCCTTTGCCCATCTTTTTGCTGAACCTTGTTTGCAGGAGGACTTTAATTCATGGAATTTTTGGAAGCTACCCCCTCCTGATATAGATATTTGAAAGGTCCCCCATGGGTTTTTTGGCTCAATTATGATGGTCTGATACGGATGGGCGCAGGCTGTGCTGCTCCAAGAATTATACGGGTAAATTTATCAGCTCTACATAAGTACTCTGACTCTAGGATTAGGTTTTAGTAATTAGATACTTGATATATTTTGCGTATGTTTTTTGGCTCATTTATTCAATAATTCCCCTTGAACTGAAGTATTGAAGATATTATTAATGTGACTAATTTTATTGTGTGCATGTATGTTTATTGTGGTGTATGTTTTCACCATTCCATGTGTTCAATGTGCATGCTACTTCATTGTGTTAGTTTTTTTGCTAATACAGGTTATATATATGTGTCTGAGCCCAACAAGAACCACCTTATTCTGTTGTTCTGAATTGATTGGTTGGAACTCATAATTTGGTGGATGGAATTCTTATGAAAAAGCAGAATGGAACATCTTCCCTGTTTGATGCTGCGAGATCAAATCCATTTTTGTCATTGGTTAGTTATGATATTTAGCCATGACCACTGAAGTCATGAAAACCCACAACTGATATCATTTATTGATTATAGATAGATTAGTGCATAGTTAAGTCCTTTTAATTTTATTGCATAACTTGCATATGTAACTATGTACTTGAGTTATGCCCTCTTCAGCTTTATTATTTTAACATATAGAAAAAGTTTACGTTTGTTTTCCTTCGTCATTGTTTTTCCTTTTCCAAAAGGATAGATTAGCAGTCTAACAGTACATACACTTATTTGACACCTCTCATTTCTCTTCGTGCCAGATCAGATTTCATCACATTATTACTTCTCTTGTATTTCTTTTTCTCTAAAAGGTGTAGATTTAGCATTGGATGCTCACCAAACATTATTCCTTAAGTTTATGTTTCAGTCTTCTACTCGTGTAAGTTTTCCCAATTTAGTGCAACTTCCTTTATAAAATGTTTTTATATGTTTGGGACACTTATATATCACACAATTATTTCACACACTCTTTACTTTTCTCTCTTATCATTTACCATATCTATACTCTCTCTTTTTTTTTCCTTCTTTCTCGTTTTATCTTAAGATGCCAACTATTTTCATTCATCTTTATCCTGAAATTAAAGATGGGCTCACAAGGGCAAGAAATCAGATATTAGATAGTTTATGTTTTTATGTTACCAGAAAAGTAAAGATGGATTCAAAAGTCTATTAAAAAAATAATTTTGAATCCTGCTTATTAGATCAATAATATTGAATGTTTGTAAGTTTTTAATAGTTACGTAATAATATATTTATTTATAAAAAAAATACTTATATAATAAAATTTATGTAATTATGTTATTTTATATTCATTACTAAACATTTTTAATTTAATAAATTGGTTTTTTTAATTCAAATATAAACTACACTCATTATTAACTTAGTTTTATCGAACTAAATTGTAAAGTTGATGGCTTGGCATAACAATAAATTTTTAAAAATATAATCTTAGAATAAGTTAGATAAACTATTTTTTTTTAATTTAATGGTATAATTTCCATTTTAGTTTTCTAAGGTGATGATGATTCACTCTAAGTTGTACTCTTTTTTTTTCAAATAAATTAGTTATAATATCGATCAACTCTAATAATAAATCTCTCCTTATTTTTTCGATTACCAACAAAAGTTTATTGATTAATTCATATATTATTAATGTTAGTGATAAATGCCCGATAAATATAATTCAAAATTAATTAATTATAGGTAGCATAAAACTATGATAAAGAAATAAAAAGATAATAAAAATAAACAAATAAAACATTCAATGAACATATAAGTTAGATAATAATAAAAAATACATTAAAAAATAAAAATAAATAGTTATTATTACAAAATTATAAATAAATAAAAAATCGAAAATATATTAATGAAAAATAATTAATATAAATTATATAACAGACCATGTATATATCAAACAAATAAGAAAACATAAAATAAATTATTTTAAATGATATATATATATATATATATATAATTGAAAAATTACAAAAGTAAATAAAAAGTTAAACTAATCTACAATGTATAACAATTAATCTCATGAATTGATACATCAGAGATGGGTGATGTCAAGGGAGGATCCGGAATAGATTTCAATTATTCAGTTAAAGTTATTATATATGGTTCTATTACAACATTTCCAACTCACTTTCATTTTACTTCTTTTTTTTCTACTTATATGTGTAACAAATATTTGTAGCTTTCTTAATAATTATTTTTTTGCAAAACACGTATTTAGACATTTTAGGATATTAAAAGTAAATAGTTGTACATTTCGTATTTCTCTTCATTCTTGTGTAACTAGTTAATTATCACTTCTAAATACATAACAAATGTTTTTAAAAATAATAAAAGAAAAAGAAAAATGAAATGAACTTTTTTGACAAAATAAAAATAATTTATTCACAAAGTTAAAAAAAAAATTAGATAAATTTATATTTAAACAAGTGTCTTCATGAACAATCAAATAAATAAATAAAATAAGCTTCTACAAGATTTTCTTAAAAATCTTGTTGTAAAACAAAAAAAAAAAATCTTTGAAGTGCTTATTGAAAAACTTATCCAAACAAATTATTTATGTATAAACTAAATTTACTTTGTAGATGAGTTCATTTAATTTTTTTTCTTGTTTGTTTTCTCTTGAAACTATTTTGGAGAAGCCTGTACAATTCCATAAAATATTAACCATTATTTACTATAAGGAAAATATAAAAAGAATTTATACATAAACTAACTAAAAATTGAACCAAATTGCATTGGAAACATTTGTAATAGTATATATAACAGGGGATATTGGGCACCTATATATAATTAACTATAAAGACATAGGAAGGTATATTCAATCTATTAATTTGCCTCCTTTGTGGAACAATAGAAAATCAATGATCATATTTTAAGAAATTAAAAGGAAGGATCTGTATGATCTAAATTCTATAATGTACAGAATTTCCCCTTCTTTTGCTAGTACAGTGTATATATGCATAAACACAACCTGTAGTGTTATTGTATAGATTTGGATTATTTTTTATCCAAATTAAGGAATATGGTTGGCTGTACATTGCTTTTTAAGTCTTTATCTCTCTTTTGTTAATTGGCATATTCATAAGCACAGATGGTGATCTGATAATTTATATTCTCTTTGCAAGTTGGAAATATATAATACAAACATAAAATTATTCATCTTCATCCTTCATATGTGTAGATCCTAGATTTATGATCCTTTCTAAGAACAATGTATTAACATCACATTTTTTATCAAGAGTTCTATTACGAAGTGGACTTTAACCCTAACTCAACCCCATAAAATCGATTTATGGGATGAGGTTTGCACACATTTATATACAATGAAATATTTTTATCTCTAGTTGATGTGGGATCTCCAACACAACCCTCACGTCGAGAGTGACCGCTCGTGCGTGGGACAACATATTATGGGTAGTCTGATAACAACCCGATAGTGGATGACACGATAGATCCAACAAACACTTGATATGATAAGTTTTAAATGACTCTGATACCATATTATAAAATAGAACAAAAATGAACAAAAGAATAAAAGGAAGACAAATGATATGAAAATGAATATCTAAAATACATTCATTCTAGGTCTAGCTAAAGAGAGAAATAATTAATTAAATAAATACTAGAATCATAACGACAAAATAAAAGTTATTCATTTGTAGAAAGAGAAACAACTAATAATTAATAATTAAAAAGAAAAAATATTAAGATTAATATTAAGATCGTTACTTATCCATATCCTTTAATAAGATGTTACTGAGAGACATATGTTAGAAGTTTTATTCCCAACAAAGTCAGATTTGGCATGACATAATATAAAAGTAGTTGTGTTCCAACCTGGGATTGTATTTTAAGCTGCAAAAAGTTAAATCCAAAGTACATTATATTGCACTTTTTTTCCCCACTTTACCTTTTATAAAGGTTATCTTTTTACATATGCAATTCCTGTAACTCAAGGCCATCCCAGTGCAGATTCCATCTGTCTGTAGCTTATACCTAATTCATGTTAAATGTATTCTTTCGTTTTCAAATAAAAAAATAAAAAGAGAAAAATCACTCTCTTAATACGCAAGTTCTAAAAATTAAAAATCATATACTATATATATAATTTCATACAAACAAAAATAATACAAAATAAAAGTCGAGTAATCAAAACGTAATTTCTATTTTAATACAAAAATCATGAAAGTACGAATTCTTATTTTGAAATCATATTTCTTAAGCATAATTTACTTTTTTAATAGTTTTATTAAAAAAAATCATTTTAGTAAATTTGAAAATAAAATTACACAAATCCTAATAATTCACGATATAATGCCTAAGATTTTGTTATATTTTGGAGTATATTTTGGAGGTATAAGAGTGGTATATCAGTCCATGGAGGATCAAATCAATCACGATTTATTTCATATACAAATAAGTTTTTTTAATTTAACTAAAAATAAGTGAGTTATGATAAGATAATATTTGTTTAAAATAATTAATAAAAAATATTTTTTTAAATAATGTAATAAATGTTATTGATTTTATACGCAAATTAACATAAATTATCAATCATAAGAAAATTTATTTATTATTTTTTATGAGAAATCTTATGATTTTGTTTTGATAGTTATTTGAGTAATTTTATATAGAAATGATAAAGTGGATCGGATTTGGTGGACTGATCCGACCACCAACCAATTATTATTTAGGTAGAGCAGGACAAGTTAGTCTCTCAATCTATTTTTTTATTTATTTTTTATATTTTTAAAGAAAAATCTTATGTTTTAGGAATTAAGATGGATGATGATAATATTATATATAAAACTTTATTTACATTAATTTCTTTAAAAATCATTTGATTTATTAAAGTATTATTGATACTTACTTTATTTTTTTGGCATTAAATTTTTTTATTAAAAAATTAAAGTTTGATTCAATTTTATTATTCATCCTTTGTATTTGTGTTATTTAAAAAAGAATATATGCAACCAAATAATTAAATCTAAAAAAATTAAAAAAAATTGCAAAACAATTTCGACTCGTATAACTTAGAGGAACCAACTCAATCCATCTCGTTTTTAACAAGCAAATGATGGATTAGGCAAAAAAAAAATTGGATTAACTGTTTTACAACTCCTAACTTTATTGAATACAAAAATAGAAAAAACTATTTTGATACCTTATATTTTCTCTTACATCTATTTAATGATTATATATAATAATAAAATATTAAATTAAGTTATTTAATTAAAATATAAATTAAATTACGAAATAAAAATTAATAAAATTAATTATTCAATGAGACTATAAATTTTGAAAAGTGTCGATGTATCATGTTCGTACACAAATAATTACATGGTCGTGACGTTCTAGGCAACGTACAAGAGTTGAAAGGTACATTGTTAAATTTCTGCATAGCTTTCTCTTAAACTTCCATCAACTTTTTCAGTCAGATACAGATTTTTTTTTTATTTCTTTTATACTTCTGAAGTTTCTAAAAAAAAATGGTTTTAGACAACACTCAAATTGTCACTGTAATTGTATTTGGAGTGTTAAAAAATCACAATAGCATTTATTACATTTGTCCTTTCAGTGTAATATGCTATTGTCATTTGCGCATAAATTAAAAAATGTTAGCCATTTTCATTTTCATTTTCACTAATAATAATAATAATAATAATGAGGTTTGAGGTATAAAAATAGAGTTATCTTTAAAGGGAAGTAATAGATATATTGTGGAGGTTTTTGCGAAATTAAAGATTTGGTCTTGAGTTTCATCAAAGTAACCGTCTGCGTTTTTTTTCCTTTTTTGATTGGTGTATAAACTCGATGGTTTGTATATATTATAAGATATTTACTTGGTATGTCAGATAACTTTCTTTGATTTAAGTTATAAGTGTTTTGTATATAGGAGAATATGTCTACGACGAGTGATTAAGGTTCTCATTTTGATAATCAATCATAGAGTAGTTCATATTTATTAATTTTTTATTATCATAAAAAAATATCATTTTCCTTTTCTATTTTCTTAATATTAATAAAAATATAAAAACTATGAATAAAGGTATATTAAAGGGAAAACAATGAGATTCACATGCATGTGATAAGAAGAGACACAGAAGAGAAGAAGGGGAAAACTAGCGAGTGATCTTAACATTGAAATGCTTGTCTGCAAACTGCACAAGGTTTCTGAACTCCTTCTCATCGATGAAACCGTCGTTGTTGGCGTCTGCGGACTTAAAGGCCTGGCCACTGCTCCACGACGCAAAGAGCCCTGCGGTGAGGCGCACGGCACGACGGAGTTCGGCTTTGCTGATTCTTCCGTCTCCATTTGTGTCAAATGCCGTCGTCAACCACCGTCTAAACTGCTCCAACGTCATCACACGCTTTCCATCACTCGACACATTACGCTCTATGAACGCCATAGTATGTTGATGTTAATTATGTGTATGTCGTTATCACCTTTGAAGCTTGGGTTGGGTATTTATAGTGCCACACATTTGCTTTCGTATTCTATTGTTTATGATTATTTAGGAATACATAAGGAATAAGGCATGTATCCAATGTATCCCTCTGTAAAGATAATCATCATGATTCTAGTTGGATTAATTATTCACTTCAATTAAACACTGCTTTTACTCTTTGTTTAATTAATAATAACGTCTTTATTCTCTCTTAATGCAACTTGCCATTCATTATAGAATGTCTTTCAAGAGGATTTTAAATATTTTATTAAAAGGCCATTTTGTGGGCTTTAAAGCTTTGTTGCGTTTAAAGGCGAAAGAACGTGTTATTATGCAAACACTAAAATAATACTTGTATCAAAATACGTATACAATATTACATTTCCACTTTATAACTTGTCCATATACCATGCACGCCAAAACTCATCTCTCTTCGATCAACCTTCCTCATTTTGTATCAAAAATCTACACCCCAACACATGCCTTAAACGTTTTTATTGTTTTTTATAACTTCACTTCATTTTAATTTTATCATGGTTGTTATATGAAAACCACCATCAACACACTCACACGTTATTTTAAATTTATGTTTTTATTATTAATAAAATTTATTGAAAAAAATATTATTCTGAGTTTCTATTTTTAATTAATTTAATTAATAATAATGAATGAATTGGGAAAAAAATATGTTAAAAGTGTATTTATTACCTAAGCGCCTCATTTATTATATTATATATTATGTTTTCTCAGTCATATTTCTCCAGTGCTATGCTAATAATTGAGAGAAAACTTTAACTTAAAATTAATCTTAATTAATAAATTGTTGTATATTGTTCCTTACTCAGACAATCATCTATACTCCTTGAGGATCTACAACAAATTTTAGTTTCGGCGGAAGGTCATCATATATTTTTTATATAATGATTGAAACATTTTTTAAATAATCAATTTTAATTTAATTCATTTTTAGCCGATAAAAATAAATCTACACTTGTTTATTTTGAAAAAGATAAAATAAAAGGGGTGCTTGGTGATGCAATGTAAGTTTAGGTCTTTTTGTAATGAGTTATGATATTTTGACATTTTGCTACACCTTACACTCATAACAAAATATTAATATTTATAATAAAAAATTAAAAAAAATCTTCTTAATGAAAATATAAGCAAAATGTAAAATGTTAAAATAAGTTTTAAAATTAAAAAGTTTATAAATTTCTATAAATAATTAAAATATTAATATTTATTGGATGGTAGCTTAGAAAATGTGTAAAAAACATTTTTGTTTTGTAATAGTTAACAAGGTAGGGACATGGGAGCGAAAGTAAGATTGAAAAGGAAACAAAAATGAGTTTGGGGGTGGGGACTTGAATTTTTTAATTTGGGAAATATATGTTCAAACTTTTACTAATATTTTATTTAATAATTTAATTTATATTTTAATTAAATAAGTTAATTCAATACTTTATTAATATATAGAGTTGGTAAATGGAAGTAAAAAAGTGGTTTGTTAAAGTATTTTTTTCTTTTAATTTATTTTTTTAATATATATATTGATTATCTCAAGTTATATCTCTCAAATTATTAAATAGTTAAAAATAACTTTGTATCACAATATAAAAAGAGTAGTGAGAGAGTGAACATAACAAGAAAGGGGGTGAAAAAAAGAGTTGGTCTGCATAATCCCTGGCCCATGGACAATTAATGTCCCTTTTGTATTTTTCTAACAGACAAGTAACGGTAAAATTGTGATTAGTGATGGGTTAAATATAGAATTGGGGCAAAAGTGAAGCAGTATACAGTGATGGGCCGAAATTATTAACGGATTAATGCGTAGTTAAGGTAGTTAAGATAAGAAAGAAATGGGATATTTATGGTTATGTACTAAAGGCGAAGGGATCGAGTGAAGGGAAGGCTAAGATGGAGTCCCGCGGACACTCAAACCCGCTTCTGTCGTTTTCCAGCTTCATCCATCAACACTGCGTCCGTGTCGGGGCCGACCTTGCCACTCGTTTGGATGACACGAGGCGAGCCCTAGCTCAAGCTCATCACAATCTTCTATCCCCCAAACATGCCCTCGCCGCCACTGCCACATTGGGTTCCCATCACGTCGCCAAGTCCCTCGTCGGCACCTCTGTTTACACCGTCAGCAATTCCAACAATGAGTTCGTTCTTATCTCCGACGCCGACGGAGCCAAGTCCATTGGATTGCTCTGCTTTCGCCAAGAGGATGCCCAAGCCTTCCTCGCTCAGGTTTCTTCCTTCCAATTTCTCTTGTTTTTCTCCTCTTAATTGCATTCTCCTAATTCGTTACTCACTGTTTAGGTTCGATCGAGGAGCAGAGAACTTCGAAGCAAGGCTAGGGTTGTTCCAATTACTCTCGACCAGGTGTTTTTCAATTTCTCAACTGTCTCGTCGTAATGCTGCTTTTCTGAAACGATAAATAAATGTTAATGCGGATTTCTTAACTATGCTCTGCCTTTTAGTTAATGCTGTTTGAAATTGAATCGATGCCTGGATGTTTCTCTGTTACTACTATTACTGTATGATATTGTATTGTGTCGTCAAAAATAACATATATTGGCAACAATACTTTGATTCTTAGATGATTATTTGACAATGTGGACCTCTATACTTTACCCGACCTATCCATGTTTGACATTCAATAGAGATGTGGATTGACTTCTATCATATTGAAAGCCACGTAGGAATTAAGTAATCTATTATAATATGGACAATTTTTTTTGAAAAAAGTTGAATTCCTATTTAACTTTGAGGCTCAATATAAGTGAGACAATCCGAAATTAAATCACCCTTTGAATTCTTACTGACATGGTTATGTGACTTTTAGCATTTATACAATGACCATGTCACTTATTAGATTTAGAAACTTTTTGCAACTATGAATCTTATTGTACACATTTGACCTTTACTATCAACGAGGGAGGATATGCTACTGACTGCAAAATCGTAATGTTTATCGTGTACATTTCATGTATGACTACTCTCGTGCAACAGGTATACATGTTGAAGGTAGAAGGCATTGCATTTCGATTCTTGCCTGATCCAGTTCAAATAAAAAATGCTTTGGAGGTTAGCATCTACAATTTTTGCATGGCCATTTCAGTTCAATGGCAATGACAATAATGGGTGAAAAAAATGCTTTGATCAAGTTAGCTGAAGTGTGGGAAATAGTTCTATTCTATGACATTAATTTAAACTAAATTATACATAAACATGTAGCATGTATGTTAGTGAACCATAGGGCTCCTAGATTATGTTGAATGTAACTTCCATTTCATGTTTATCAGCTGAAACCAGCCAATAAGGGAGGCTTTGATGGAGTTCCTGTTTTTCAGGTGTGTTCTCCTTTCTTTTTTTTGTTGTCAACTTTAGATGGTTTGTTGTTGGAACTCGCAAAAATGGTTTTAGCTTGTCTTTTCATCTATACATTATTTAACAGTATACTTCAGTTCACTTTTTTCTCACTGAAATATTTGTCAACTAACTAACTGCAACTGTTGTGTAGAATACATATAAATATTAGAGACTGGCTGATAACTTTAAACCATTTCATTATTTTAGTAATTCCTTGCTTCTGTGGTAAATTGATACTGTTGTTGACTAATAACCATAAATGCTTGCTTACAGTCTGAGCTTTTGGTTGTGAAGAAGAAGAACAAGCGTTACTGCCCTGTGTATTTCTCTAAAGTTTGTCTCATTCGTTGATCTTATTGCCATTTCACATTCACTATCTAGCATCATTAGTTATTTTCATTTTGCTTCATAATATATAATTATATAGTATTTTATCATTTTTCTGGTTAAATGGACAGGAGGATATTGAGCAGGAACTGTCCAAAGTTGCCAGGACATCTAGAGTACCTGGTGCTTCTCAGCATATAGTGGTATAGTATCCTCCATCCTTACCCTTGTTACTTGGAAGCATCTTTTAAAGTATTCTGTTTAAATTCTTATACTTTTGAATTGCAATGTATTGGTCAAAGTTGCTCGCTAGCTTGTTAATCTTTTTAATTATCACAAGCAGTGGCATATTTTGTTAAACCCTCAAAAGGCTAATTTTATGTTGCAAGTGTTTTGTGAAAAACTTACCTTGAGTCTAGAATAAATATTAACTTATAACTTCCTGTATGATCAACATGAGAACTTGCTGAATATTTGGTTGAATCATAGTGGTCTGTGTCCTATGTTTTCCTGATAACCATGACATCAATTTCTTTTAAGGAAATGATTAAGGTAAGAGATCCTTGTGTTATTTAAATTTTGCTTTGAATCGAAATGGGCTAGGAAACAATTATGCCGATGGAATAATTAGTTTTAGCCCTTTAAATGATTTACGTTTTGCGAATTCCTTTTTCAATCTTTATTGTAAACAAAACATCTTTCAATGGATGGTTTCAATGTAAAAATAGCAATCTAAGGGTTTGTTTGATTGAAGATAATATTTTTTTTATATTCATTTATAATTACAATAATGGTCGTGTTTTTAACTGTATTCCTTGCTTGGAAAATATTTGTATAGGAAATGGTGAAAGCTTTGGGGGATAGATTGAAGATTTGTTTTCACCATTTTTTGTATTAATCTTTGAAAGCAGGAAACAAATTAAAAACAAAACTATCATTTTTTGTAATTCTTACTGAAAATAAGAAATGAAGACACAGAATTTTTCCAAACCAAACAAAGCATGATCATGTGTAAACTCTTGTAATCTGTCTTCCATCAAAACGGGTTAAGGGGAAAGGAAGAAACTTGTGTTTTTTTAAATAAACTGGATTTAGATTTTTGTGTGTTGAATAACCACATGGTTCCTGTCTGCTAATATCAATCCTGATATTCTGTTCGATATCTTGTGTTGTTTAAATAATACAACAACTTGCATTCTACAGTGAATTTGTTTTCTTAATCTATCATTTGTAATATATTTGAAACTTGTGTTTCTCTCTTTATTTTTATAAATTAACAGGTTGGTAGCTTGGAAGATGTATTGAAAAAAATGGAGGTAGTTAAGTTACCTCTCTGCTTACAAGTTCTGTAGCTTATAAGCTTGGCAGTAGTTTGCATTCTGATAAATTCTCTCTCTCTCTCTCTTAAACAGATGAGTGAAAGAAGTACAGGATGGGAGGATTTGATTTTTATTCCGCCAGGAAAAAGTCACTCTCAACACATACAAGAAATTACTGAATGATTCCCAGGTTGCAAACTTAAGCCAACCATAATTTCATGTGTTTTCCTTGAGAAAATTGGATGTTATTTGTTGTGGCAATTTAGTCGGCTGGTGAGATGCCAGGACCTCTGCCTTCAAGTTATTATTCCTTCCTGTCTTCTCAATAGAAATTCCTTCTGATGCGAATGCTGCATTAAGATTCTTAGTGGATGTAATGTAAGGAAAATGTGAATGTGAGAGGACATAAAGGCTAACGTACATTTCAGTTATGAGGTCATTCTACTGTAGTTGAGCATGCTGTGTGAAGGGTGTTCTTACTCATACATGTACAGATCGGAAATAGCTGTAATGCTTTTCATTTAATTCTATTTTTATTAGTTCAGGGAAGAAAATGGTCGTCATTTACATTCAATATCCGATCTGTTTTTGGATAAGAGAAGAGATCTAGATTTTTTTTTGGTGGAAATTAAGGAGGACTAACAAGATTCATCACATTTCAAGCACGGTTCATAATGGGATTGGTTCACCACCTGAAGCGAGTGTGGTTGACCACTCTTCATTTCATTGTATGATTGAAATATGGAGCACCCCATTGGTCTCACATATATTGGCCCCACTTTTATTTGATCTGATCATTCTTGGACGTGGGCACATAAATGTGATAGATTAACAGCTACTGGGATGTAGCCCTGCAAAACTTCCCCGGTAATCATTTTTGGTGATTTATGATGTGCGCACGCATAACCTGCAAACATTTGTTTATATCAATTCTGAACAAGCTAAAAGTTTTCTCATTTGATATATATTATAAACTATAAAGAATTGGTGGAGACTCGCAATTGATGAACAAAGAATAGCAATCTCTCTTTGCATGTAAGAGAGTGACGTATCAACCAAATAGTTGGCGAGCCTTGTCCTTACACGTTACAGTTGAGTATTTTCCAGTGCTAATGGACTTAAGAATTTTACTTCTCTACCCCTGCGCTTCTTAACTGATCTAAGCTACTGATAGCCAGTGGTATATGGGTAATTTCAAATTTTGCTGTCTAGAAATTCAGTTGACCATTGGCTGTGATATAAGTAAGCCGTTTTGTTCCGATTCATTTGTCTCATTCGAAAGGAAATATCAAAGCAAGGAAATCACACTCGGAGCTACGTAAATGTTCAACCTCGATTTGAGATTTACTCTTATTTTCTAACTGCTACACTGCAACTACTACTACCAATCCTTACTCCTTATTTTCTTCCCTATATGTAACTACTACATAATTCACACCTAAATTGATTATTGGGGAGTTCATTTAAATATGTAGTCTAGTCCTCTGAACTCGGGCATCGCTGATCATACTACTCACGGGATGCAAGGTTTGAGTGTCCAAAAGATGCTGAAGACGATGCCATCTAAAGCTTTGATTACCATAACCAATTTTGTTTTCCTCACTGTCTTTCTGCTTGTTTATGCCACCATTCTTCCCCATCCATCTTCTGACTATTTCGAGAATGCAGGCTCCCTTGTGAGGTGCTCCTTGGGCGAATGTCATCACAAGAAGGTGAGCCTACTTTAGTGGCATATCATTTTTTTTCTTTCCGTTGTTTGTATAAGCACAATTCAAACTTCAGTTGATATGACGCATTCTTACCGGCCATTATTTGCCCGATCTTCAAAATTTGTAGGCAGAAAAAAGCTTCAAAATGAAAGCAGTATTGGAAGAACCTCAAGCAAACCTACACGGGGAAAAGAATAAGAGAGTAAACAATGTAGTACCAAGCTTTTTTGGCGAGATGGGGAAAGGAAGGATAGGAATGGTGAACATGGAAGAAGACTTTGTGAGTGAATGGAACACGCATGGCGAAACCACGACAGTTTATTTCCAGAGGGTATCACAGTTTTTGAACTGGACAAACTTGTTTCCCGAATGGATAGACGAGGAAGAAGAGAATGATGTGCCATCATGTCCGGAGATACCTATGCCAGAGTATTCAGAATATGGAAGCATGGACATTATCGTTGCCAAGCTGCCATGCAGGTATCCCGAAAAAGGGTGGAAAAGGGACGTTTTTCGGTTGCAAGTTCATCTTATAGTTGCGAATTTAGCCTCAAAGAATGGGAAGAGGGATTGGAGAGGGAAGACAAGAGTAGTGTTTTGGAGCAAGTGTAGACCAATGATGGAACTGTTTCCATGCGACAACTTGGTTAAGCGGGAAGGTGAATGGTGGTACTATGAAGCTGAGATCAAGAAGTTAGAACACAAAGTTTCATTGCCCGTTGGGTCCTGCAAGTTGGCCTTGCCTCTCTGGGAACAAGGTATATATAAAATATACGTGCTATATATTGCATATACACACCATATATTATTTTGTTATTTTTCTTATCCTCCTTAGCTTGCCTTTCCTTCACACAGCTAAATATATAAGCACGTCTATTAAAAACAACTAAAACGTTCGCAAGCAGGCTTTACCAAGGATTTTTTATGAAAGTGATGTAATTTTTTCCCAAATTTATTGAAGGGATAATTTTTTAAAATATTACCAAGATACACAAGTAGTATTTAGAAGCAACAAGTGCTGGCCATATATTTCTTCTCCCTTCTCAAGTTTATCATCTAAAAAGCCATTTATTTCCTTCACGTCAAAAGCCTCAGTCATATGGCTAAGAAACCCGTGACGGGTTTCCTTACCCCTGAAGCTAACAAAAAACATCATACTTCATTTGAGGAGCGTTGTTACCACCTTTATATATATAAAGAAAAATCGTGTTTTCATCACTTACTTATACATAACAAGAAAACAAAAAGTGAAGTCATAATTTATATAATTCTTTTAAGATTTATCTGTGTTATTAAATTTAGAAGAAGAAAAAAAATACATCATTTTTATACAAAAAAAAAAACCTTAAACCTAGGACCTTTTATGCTTAAAATTAGAAAACACAAAGCAAGGGAGCCACTGGCTGTGACTGATTATAATTTTACCATATTGGTTAATTTTTTTTAACTATAACCCACTGTTCATCATAACGGATTTTGTATTGTGCCATTTTTCATGAGTTCATGACAGGCCATCTGTGTTGTCCTTAAACCTTGTTCACGTAACGGCCCCATATGAACAAAGGGTATGTTTTCATGTTGGACTGGCTTGCATCAGAATTCCAAAAAGAATTTAAGATATGTCATTTTGATGTAATTATTTGCACTATTTTAACTGCATTTATAATTCTTGATTTGTCAAAAAGAAAACATTTTTATTTTTATATTTTTTCCATTTAGACTTTATTCATGAAGAAAATGATTTGTTTTAGTACCAAATATAAGATTCTACATTAGTCTTTGGGACCATTTATTTCAAAAGCATTTAAGTGTGTCTTTATCTAAAATTAAGCTACTTAGAGATCATTAATTGTAGGTTGAATCTTTCGATAACAAATAGGAAACTTATCCCCCCTAATCACAATAAACATTACCTGAGATCTCTCAGTAATAAACACTGATGTTTTTGGATATGAATTGGTAATATTAGTCATTGAATGGTTATCATGTCTGAGTTGGAAAAGGATGAAAATGAATGATACATCTCGATTAGAATATTTCAAATATCTCGTTATTTCTAATGTCATTTTCAACTAAACTTTTCATTTATTTTTAATCTAAATTCAACAAAGAATGCCATCCAAAAATAAAAACCTTTATTTCCACTAAGTTAGGTTTCGTAGAAATGAACAAACAAACAATAAATGCATACGCTCAATGAGTAAAATTTTAAAATTCCTTAGCAATTTTCAGAGCAATGAATGAGCTAATAGTTAATTCTTTATGTGTTGGTCATCATTATGTATTAGTAAAAGCATGTTTATTTGAATTGTGGTTCAACAACCCATACCAACCTTGCAACCACTTCACTTTTCCATCCTTGCGATGTGAAGGTAAACCACCAACTACTAGATTTTGATGCCTCCACCAATACCTATTATTGTTTGCTTCATTCAGAGGATGCAACAAAATGGGTAAAGATGTCAAAATGTGGGATATATTTAGTAAAAGATGGAGTGGAGAAAAATATTTTTTAAATAAATAATAGAATCTTTTGTAATACTTTTCATCAATTTCTACTATTTTTAGTTTTTTTCCATCTCTTTTTTTTATTTTTCTTTCAACTTTCGGAACTTCAATTTTCATTTAATTTTAGCTAACTAGCTTTTTTCCACCATATTTTTTTCTTTTCTTTTTACCTTAGTAGCATTTGTTTGTCCTTGTTCGCAGCTTAAACAAAATCAGTTACAGTTTTCAATCAAAATTCGCATCCGGAAAAAGCGATGAGTTTCACATCCATCCAATATTTTATAACATCCTTGTGGTGTTGTTTTTTTCCTTTTATTTTACATTGTTGCGTTTAACATCTTTTCTCAACTTTTTATCATTTCTTTCTGCTGTATCTCTTTTGTATTTTATCATATAAAAGTTTGAACGTATATTATTTATCTCATAAAAGTACAAAAATAGTAATCCAAAATTTTTTCTATTAAAAAATAACTACACAAAATCTTCGTTCAGAAACATCCAGTACAAAGTTGAAGTATTAAGAAATAAATTATTTTATACTGTTAAATGTTTTTATTTCTCAACTCAAGTGTTTTAAAATTGCTTTTACAAAATTATTCATTTAAAAACTTTAAAATATTTTTTTTATTATATTAAGAATACATACACGTAGACAAGTATGTCTTTCACATAATATTAATAATAAAAAAATATTATGAAATTAATTATATCATTTTAACTAAGGAAAGAGTTTTGTTAAGATTTAAAAAAAAATTATTGAGAAAATTAATGATAGAGAAGAAGGTAATTGAAGTTGTGAATGTGCAGGAAGGAAGGAGTTGGGGAAGAGTGAGAAGAAGGTTGAAAGCAGAATGAGAATGAAGCGCGAAGCCTATGCCACAGTGTTGCATTCCTCAGAAACATACGTTTGCGGCGCAATAACACTAGCACAAACCCTCCTCCAAACGGGAACCAAACGTCACCTAATCCTCCTCGCGGACAAGTCCATCTCCGTTCCCAAACGCCAGGCCCTATCGGAAGCGGGTTGGAAGATCCGAATGATGACCCGGATCCGAAACCCAAGGGCAAAGAAGGGAAGCTACAATGAATACAACTACAGCAAGCTCCGTCTGTGGCAGCTCACCGACTATGACAAAATAATCTTCATCGATTCCGACATCATCGTACTCCGGAACCTGGACATCCTCTTCCGCTTACCGCAGATATCCGCCACGGGGAACGACCGATCAGTATTCAACTCCGGGATAATGGTGATCGAACCTTCGAACTGCACGTTCGGCGTGCTGATGCGGCTTCGCGATGTGATCGTTTCGTACAATGGAGGGGACCAGGGGTTTCTGAACGAGGTGTTGGTGTGGTGGCACAGGCTGCCGCGGAGGGTGAACCTTCTGAAGAATTTCTGGGCGAACACGAGTGCAGAGGCGAGGGAGAAGAATGCGCTGTTCGGGGCGGAGCCGGCAGAGGTGTATGCGATTCACTACCTGGGGTGGAAGCCCTGGCACTGTTACAGGGACTACGACTGCAACTGGGACACCCAGGAGCAGAGGGTGTACGCCAGTGACGTGGCGCACCGGAGATGGTGGAAGGTTCACGACGCCATGAAGCAGGGCTTGCAAAGATTATGTGGGTTGACGAAACGGCGTCGCACTGAGTTGAAGTGGGAGAGGAGGAAGGCGAGGAAGATGGGTTTCTCTGATGGACATTGGAAAATCAATATCACCGATCCCAGACGATTTCCCCCTCTTCTCATCCATTAGAGAAATAACACTTTCTTCTCTCACTAATAATTCTTAAACTCACTCACTTTCACTTGATAAAGTAATAAACATTAAGCTTTTTCTCCTCTGTCTTTTCCCCACATTTTTATTCTTATTCTACTAAAATCTAATCTCATCTAATCTTATAAATTCTGCAACCTCAACTTCCATGTTCCACCGTGTAGTCTCCTTTATGATTTGATTCTTTGGATAAAGAATGGTTGCGGAAGTTTGGATTGAAGAATATTGAGTGAGTGAATTGGAAAAGGAAGAATTATGCAGGTGAGAGGCTAGGTGAACTCACGAGAAAAAAAAAAGTTTAGGACTTGAAGAAAAGTTTAGGCCTAAGAGTGAATGTAGAATAAATAAAATAATTAAAATTGGATAACATTTTATTACTAATTTAAAGTTTAATTTACAATACCTGAGAGGACATTCTTTATGGATATCGAGAGGAGATGGGTGAAAAAGTTTGAATTCAAAATAATAGTAGAATTGACAGATGAGTGAAGATGATGACATACGTAAGACTCACGCTTTCTACATTTCTTTCATGACTTTCTACATGTTGTCGTGTAACTTGTAACATCTCCCTTTTTCTCTCATCTTAGACGTTAAGGGTTAATTGAAACCCTAAGTAAGTTTCTCAAATCTTAATTTAACCGAGACCTAAATACAAATTTAAAATCATATCTTTAAAATATGTTAAAACATTAATAACTAATTAAATATTAATTTAGACATTATTTATCAATAATATAAATTAGTTTAGAAATTAATAATTTATTTTATCTTTACAATAACATCTAATTTAATAGTTGTATTTGGTTTCTAGTAATAAACATATACATGTAAATGATAATTGACATTGAATTGATGCAATGACCAAAAAATAATATTAACCAATGTTGGACTGAGTAACACAACATATCTATATCAAAAATGATAAAATATGTTAACAAATAAGTATAGAAAATATTTTATTTATGTTCTAACAAGATAAAGGTATACACACGAGAGGTAAAGTCACATAAAAATTATTAAAGAAAACAACTATTTAGCCACAGTTAAACAGTTTTACAACAATTTTAAAAGGATTTGTATCGGTTGACCCTATCTTAATCTCTCTAACACTCAAGATTAAAAGGTTGTGTACCTGTTATGATCTTTTATATAATCTTATTAGTCAATATTGAGATTTATGATCTCGTAGAAATTATCTCAACCTATTAATCACCCCTTCAATGTGTCTATTAAAGGAAATACAAGATTATTTTGAGAAGATAATCACATAAATAATTCAAAAATCATTGTTAATATATCTTATAATTGAGTATATTTATTTAAATTTAAAACATGATGAATTTGAAATATTGAGAAAACCCTATTCAAATTATTTATTTTTAAAAACTAAATCAACCTAATAAACAATATGGTTAATGAAATTAATATGTAGAAGAAAATAAGATATTACAAACCCCCAATTTATACTTGATTATAATTATAAGAGATATAACCAATTAGAAATAAAACTCTAAACAATGTAAATATAATGTAGTCCAACTAAGATATCTATATTCCTTTATAGAATACATATGGTGAAGAATAACAATTAATACTATAAAAACTATATACATATATGTTCTCGTAAGAGTAGAGAAAGTCTCGTTCTCACTGTTGCGTTCGTTCTTTCGTCTTTTGAGTGTCGGCTCTGCACAATACTCAGTTTTTGGTCCAGGTGGAAGGGATACTTGTAAGAGGTCATCTGACACTAAGATTAGTTTTTACTATTTGGTGATTGAGGATAATAGATGACGATAAATGCATATCTTGTTTTGGAGCGTGTATTTATAAGGTCAATATGGACACGAGTTATCGAATTAATCATAGTATTAGACAACTATTTTGTACACTTTTGATTACACTAATGATGCACCTTGAGAAAGTGTTTAATTCTCGATTTCCCAATGTGTATTCGGCTAGACTTTTTGGATGATTTCAGTTATATATTTTGTAAGACAGTTAACCACAAGTGATAATATATATATATATATATTTAATATCTTTATTTTATTTTGATGGTTTCTTAATAGTATAATGAGTAAATATGTACAAAATTATCTTATTTTAAGGAGTGTCACATCTAATATAGTCGAATCAAATTAATTATATCTCAAGTAAAATAAGATTAAATGTACTCAAATTTATATTATAAAATTTAACATTAAACAATTATCTAGAACTCAAATTAATTATTTAAAATAAAAAAATAAATATAATATCAATTACTTGCATTATTATTTTTTTTTAGATTGAATAAGGATTGGAAAAAAGTGAAAGAATTAAAAAGAAAATAAAAAATAACTTAAAAGTAAAAAATTATTAATAGAAAGCTTATATTTGATTTGATTTAATTGATATAATATAACAATAAAAAATTAGATATAAACAAATTTTAGAATCAATTTTTAAATTTTAATTTGATATAAAAAAATTTAAAATATAAATTAAAGTTAATTTTTTTACACTAAAATAAAAACATTATTATAAAGTTTTAATAAATAAATAAAATTTTATTTCAAAATAAAAAGTATATTAAAATAAATTAATTTACAAAATATGAAACTTTAAATTAATAAATTTAAATTTATTTATTATTTTATATTAATTTAATTTTACTGTGATAAAAACATAATAAATAATAATAATAGTCAATTATATTAAATATAATTAATTATATTTATAACGTAATTAATTATACATAAATATAATAAAAAAGCTACGATATAATCATGTGGTAAATATTATTGATTATAATCGTTTGTTCACCCAAAAACAAAAAAGCTAAAAGAAGAAGAGAGAAGCACTGCACCCAGTTTTTGTAGTTTGAAAGAAGAAAAGGTTCAACAACTTGTGTGATGATTCCTAGATTGATGGAAACGCCACTTTCAAAATGTCGTGGATTTATGCAAACATCATTTTCTAATATCTAAAAGCATGTAGATTAAGTGAAAAATAGTTTACAAACACATATTTTTTTAATTTTATAAGTATTTTAAAAAATGTAACGAAATTTCTGATAGAAATAAATATAATATTTAACATCTTAATTTTAGATTGATTATCAAGCAACAAAATAGTTTATATTTTAGTTTATTTTAAGATGCAAAAAACTGACAATATATATGTAGAAGTTGATTTATTAAAATTATAAAAAAGTTGAACTGGAAAATTGTTTAAAGGGTCCATTTTAAATCCAAAACAAAATATTAATATTTATAATAAATAAAATTTAAAAAAAAAATAATAATTCTTATTAAAAATATAGGTCAAATATAAAATATTAAAATAATTTTAAAATATAAAATAAAAAAAATAATATTTAATGAAGTGTAGGAAAAAATGAGGAAGAAGTGTGACTTAATTTCCAAAACTCTTTAAAAAATAGAAGACAATAATAACCATTTTCTTTGTTAAAACGAAGCACACATTCTCTTTCATGATAAAAGATTTCGTTATCCAATAACTCGATTTTATCTTTGTAAACATGAAATCCCTAATTTAAAACATGATATTTATATTTCAAATAGTAGGGAAAATTATAACTAATTCCAAAAGTGATGTAAAAAAAAGAGAAGAAATAATGAAATATTCCCCGCAACCATGTTTTTGTGGCTTGCTTTTATGTATTTAGTTGAAAAGTGATCACAAACTTCTTTAACCCCACCCAACAATGATGCTTTAGGAAAAGCCAAAGTTTACGGAGATATTAAACCCAACTTTTCTTTCAAAGCAACCTTGGACGTGGCACCATTGGGTTGGTAGCCCATAAAACCAAAAGAATAAAATAAATTTGGGCCCTCAAAAATTCAATAACCACAACTTCTTTTCACACACATTCATTATTTCAATTCTGCATACTATTTTAATTCCGAATATCAAAATAATTTATTCTACACTTAGTTATTACAGTACATAAAATAATGATTTTGTTGGACCTAAATTTACAGATACGATGATGGTGACTTATTATTTTCCTCGTTTCAAGAACACAGTACACTGCATACATCATTATTGAGTGGCTAATTTTTGTTTCAAATTTTAATAGAGTCAATGATAGCATATAGTTAAAACATAGATTTAAATTAATATATTATAAATTCAAGATGTGCATGTGCTAATAATAAAATAATCCCTCGCGTAACGTTATCCTGCAATTACTGAATGTGGACCCCACCCCACAACATCCAACGGACGAAAACTTGCTGGACTTTTTTGGGGCCAAGGCTCAGTTAACGAGGTCCACTTATTCGAGATCGGGTTACATGCAAAGCAACGTGAATCGTGGCATTAAAACTCAAATTTAAAGAAAAGAGTAAAGAAAAGTGATTAGTTGATGCTTATTACTGATAGTGTGCGCATTAATGGAATCTGCATCACTTTTTTTATTAACTTCTCACATTTTTTAAATTCCCCTAAGTTACTTCTTTTATTTGTATTGAATTGTATGATGAATTGACATGAATGGTTTGATTTTTAGGTGATCATAGAAAACGAAGAGCACGAAGAAAAAGGAGAAATAGAATATGGACCACCGACCAAGAAAAAGGTATGCAAGGTGGGTAAGCTAGGAGTGGAAAACTTTCATCTCATATCTGAATCATATTATTAATTAAATTACTAGTTTTGAGTTAACTTAACCCAATACCAACTAAGCAAGATTAATTAATTGGTAATGTAATAATAATTTAATGAAATGAATGTTCCGTTGCGAAAAGGATTGTAGCGGCGTAACTGGGAGTAATAATAGTAGTGATGTTCATGAAAAATAAAATAAAAAAAAGTTTGATTGAAGGAAGGAAATTGGTAATTGAGATGAGAGGGAAAGAAAAGGAGGGTACAGATGGATCTAATCTGTGTGATGAGGTAGGCTCCACAAACTCTGTATCTTTCTCCCTGTTTTTCTGTCTTCTAATTTTGGCTGCAAATTTTTTCAACCTCCATTTATTTTTCCCCAACCTAATTTTAATTTCCTCCTCAGATTTTGCAGGGGTATTTCGAATCTATCTCTCCTTCCCCACTTTCAATTTTCCCCTTATTATTCCTAATCCTAATCGGGTATGTTCTTTCTTCTTCTTCTTTCAACGCCTATTTCACTTCACAAACCCGTTTATTTCTTTAATTTCTCCCTCCGTTCTGTTCTGTTCTGTTTTCTGTGATCACATCGTGGCATGCAAGTATTTGTGAGTATCTAGAGCTTCGTGTGACATGTTTTCCAAACGCTTCCACACTTGCCTGAAAATTATGGGGAAGGAAACAGAGCGTGTGAATGAATGTCCTCTCAGGAATTGACTTTTCCGTATTTTTGCTTGCTTTTTGTTTTCTCTCGTCAGAATTTTCTTCACCTTGTCCTTTCCCTGCACCCGACCGCGTACTATCTTTAATGATTGAAGTCTTTGCTTTCAAAAGGTTGGCCACAAGAGATGCTGCATTGTTCTGGTTTATTTCTATTTCTTGGGAAAAATACGGGGGCAATGTTAGTATGGCTTTTAAATTAGAGACAGGAACTATTTCTTTTCTGTTGTAAATATTGTTTAGATCACTGTTTTTTTTTTGCCGATATGTTCTGTCTTGTTTTGTGTTTGTCATTCTAAATTGCATAACTATGGGATTCGTAGAACGTGTCTCAAGAGAAAAGACGTGTGAGCTTCCGTTTGTTATATGACTATTTTTTCGTCGATCAAACATCAAGAATTGTGGGTTGTTGATAACTTTAGATTGCAGTTAACATGGTTGGAACTTGAATTAAATGAGATCTTTATATCTGTTAATAGTACGGATTGATTTTAACATGCGCTGCTTCATCCCTTTCCATTTGAGTGAATTTAGTTGTGATTTATGAAATTACAATTATCCATAAATAAGTCTCAATCTGTCTTTCCGAGTCTGAACACTGAGAACTTGGGAAGCAGTTTTTTTCTTATTCAGGAATTGGTTAACCCCTTGAAAATTTAATTTTAACTACCAATAGAGAGGATGATTTGGAAAAAGGAAAGTAATTAAATGGTGTATGTAGAATTCAATTCTCTAGTGGTGACTTGTTCTTGTGAGCCGCAATCCTGCTCAATTGGAACTTAAACTTGGGGATTTTTAATTTCTAATTCATTTGTATTTTTTTGAAAGGCTTGCCTTGCATAGGCTGTAATTCTCTTGTTTTAATTTTATTTTCCACTGACTCGTTTTTCTTATTATTGTTTAGTGGTTAGACACTTTTAGCGCTCCAGACTGCTCCTTACAATGGAGGATGTTGAAGACAAGATACCCCATGTATCCTCTTCAAAAATTACTGAAGAGACACCGCTTGCAGAACATGTTGGAGACAAGCTACCATCTGAATCTTCTCCAAAAATTGAAAAAGAGACTTCATTCCTAACAGAACTTGTTGGAGACAAGCTACCATCTGAATCTTCTCCAAAAATTGAAAAAGAGACTTCATTCCTAACAGAACTTGTTGGAGACAAGCTACCATTGGAAACTTCTCCAAACATTGCTGAAGAGACACCACTGGTAGAACATGTTGGAGGCAACCCACCGTCTGCATCCTCTTCCAAAATTGAAGAGACGCCACTGGCCGAGTATGTGATAGAGAATACTGAATCCTCTTCTAAAGTTGCTGAAGAGTCGCCACTGGCAGAACATGTTGTCAACAAGCTACCCTCTGAATCCACTACAAAAGTTGCTGAAGAGATGACACTGGTAGAACACCCTGAAGAAAATACTGAAGTGATAAAACTACCTAACAATCACTCTTCCACCGAAGGTCCAACAGTTGCACTTCAAAATGCAAAAATGGAGTCTGGCACTCATTTGCCAGTGGATAAGTTCTCTGAACAAGTAGTTTGGCCAAATGCTAATGATTGTGAAACTGTAATGCAGGATCAGTGTGTTTCTATACTTAATTCAATTCCAAACCCAGATGCTGCATTTGATGTAACAGAAAAAAGGCAGCAGGTAACTTCAGTTGAAGATTCAAAACCAGGTGCTGTAGAAAGTGTCTCTGACAGGCAAGAATTGCAGGATAATGTTTCTAATATCACTGCTGACAGTGATGTTGATTATGAGATTAGACATTCAACTTCTTCTGAAACAAAAGATTTGCAAAATGATCACAATGAACTTTTGATGACTATGGGAACTGTTGGCTCACTCCCCCATGGCAAGATCTTTGATGAGAAAAGAGGCATTATCGATACCACAGCTCCCATTAAATCTGTCAAGCAAGCTGTTTCCAAGTTTGGAGGAATTGTGGATTGGGAGGCTCATAGAATCCAGACTGTGGAGGTATATCTTGCATTTTTCAGCATCTTTTTTTTATGGCAGTTATTTCCAATTTATCTTCTTCACACTTCTTTCTTATGATTTCAAATTCTATTGACTGTTCCGTTTGCTTCTCAATCTAAACCTATCCATTAATGATAGGCAAAAGGTAAATGCTGTTATGGGTATAAAGATGAAAGTAATAGTCTCTTTGATTAACAGTGGCAGTTGTAACATCCACTAACGGCAGAAGGTTAACCAGGGCTTTTATGTTAATGTTGATTATGGAAATGTAAAATATTCTGCCAACATAAATTACATTACAGGGCTAATTATTGCTAGTGAGGCATCACTCATGTTGCAGAAATGTGGAACTTTTATTTTCTACATATTCCCTCAATGCTAGTGACATATTTACAAATTTGCCTTTACATATGCTGTATATGTAAAAAATGCTGACTTGGCAGTTTGTCGCAGGCCATTCTGATGCAATTGTCTCTATTTTAGAAGTATCTGCCTGTCTCTAAGTTATGCCACTAGAATATGAACTCTGTTATTTTGGGATATCAGTTTCTGTGTATGTCACCCAATATTAGGCAGATTTATGTATGCTATGATCAGTCTAGTGTGTTAAACAGGCTGAATTTCTTAAAGTTAAGCAGATAATGTTTGTGACAGGAAAATGCTATGGAGTGGCATTAGAGTGCTAATGAAAAAAACAAAAGTAGGAAGTATTTATTGAAAAGGAAAATACTTATTATACTGAAAACACGATAAATTCATTATATTTTTTATTGCCTTGCTGATGAATTCCTTTTGACCTGTGATGAACTGGAAAATGAATTATACGTACTTTTATGCCTATATACGAGCTTTCTAATGTCCAATATTGTTTGTTTTCTAAGGAAAAATAGAGATACTGATGATCATTCTTCCTGCCATGCATTCTTGTTTGTCTGTTGGAATTGCTGTTAACTTTAGTTTTTCCCTGGATGTACAGAGACGTGATCTTGTAGAACTAGAGCTTGAAAAGGCACAAGAGGTGATCCCGGAGTACAGAAAACAAGCAGAGGATGCTGAACAGGAAAAATTCCGAATGCTAAAGGAGTTGGACAGCACAAAGAGATTAATAGAAGAATTAAAACTTAACCTAGAGAGAGCAGAAACAGAAGAGCGTCAAGCAAGACAGGACTCAGAACTTGCAAAGCTCAGAGTGGAAGAGATGGAGCAGGGTGTTGCAGACGAATCAAGTGTTGCAGCCAAGGCACAACTTCAGGTTGCCAAAGCAAGGTATACAGCTGCTGTTTCAGACATAATAGCCGTGAAAGAGGAGTTGGAAACATTGCAAAAAGATTTTGCTTTCTTAGCAAGTGAAAGAGATTTAGCTATTAAGAAAGCTGAAGTGGCCGTTGCTGAATCAAAGGAAGTAGAGAAGTCCGTCGAGGATTTAACTATCGAACTAATTGCTGCAAAAGAATCATTGGAGACTGCCCACGGTGCACACTTGGAAGCAGAGGAACAAAGAATAGGAACAGTCATGGCAAGAGATCAAGATTCCCTCGATTGGGAGAAGGAACTTAAAGAGACAGAAGAAGAGCTCCAGAGACTCAACCAGCAAATTTTGTCTGCCAAGGAACTCAAATCTAAACTGGAAACAGCCTCTGGTTTGCTGATTGATTTGAAAGCCGAATTAGCTTCTTACATGGAATCAAAGTTAAAGCAGGAAGGTGATCAAGAAGGAAACTCAAAAGGAGGACATGAAGAACCAGAGAAAAAGACACACACTAACATACAAACAGCAGTTGCATCAGCCAAAAAGGAACTTGAGGAAGTAACTCTAAACATAGAGAAAGCAACCGCAGAGGTTAGTTGCTTGAAGGTAGCTGCTATATCATTAAAATCAGAACTTGAACAAGAAAAAGCAACTCTTGCCGCCATCAGGCAAAGGGAGGGAATGGCCTCTATTGCGGTTGCATCTCTGGAAGCTGAATTGGAAAAGACCAGATCAGAAATAGCTTTGGTTCAGATGAAGGAGAAAGAAGCTAAAGAGAAAATGGCCGAGCTTCCCAAGAAGCTACAACTTGCAGCTGAAGAGACTAATCAAGCCAACTTGCTTGCTCAGGCAGCTCGTGAAGAGCTACAAAAAGTAAAGGCAGAAGCAGAGCAAGCCAAGGCTGGAGTAAGTACCTTGGAAAGTAGATTACTTGCATCTCAAAAGGAGATAGAGGCTGCTAAGGCGTCTGAAAATTTGGCAATAGCAGCAATTAAAGCATTGCAAGAGAGTGAATCAACGAGAAGCAAGAATGCAGTGGACCCATCTAATGGGGTAACACTTTCTTTGGAAGAGTACTATGAGCTTAGCAAACGAGCACATGAGGCAGAAGAGCGGGCCAATGTGAGGGTTGCAGCTGCTAATTCTGAAATTGATAAAGCTAAGGATTCTGAATTGAAAGCCTTTGAAAAGTTGGACGAAGTGAATAGAGAGATAGCTGCTAGAAGGGAATCTTTGAAATTGGCAATGGAAAAGGCTGAGAAGGCAAAGGAAGGTAAATTAGGTGTAGAGCAAGAATTAAGAAAGTGGAGAGCTGAAAATGAACAACGAAGAAAGGCTGGAGAGTCTGGCCAAGGAGCGGTAAACCAGAGTAAAAGTCCTAGGGGTAGTTTTGAGGGGAGTCAGGAAGCAAATAATTTTGAGCGCACTGGTGTTGATGCTGCAAATCATTTGTCAAGCCCAAAGACTAATGTACATCCAGACATTGATGAAAGTGAATCATCCCCAGAAGTAAAACAAGGGAAAAAGAAGAAAAGGTCAATTTTCCCTAGGGTTTTGATGTTCTTTGCTAGAAGAAAAACACATTCAACCAAGTCAGGGTAATCCCAAATTATACTGCAGATATCTCAAAGTGACTTGAAATGCTGGAATCTTCAATTGCATCGACCTGTAAATGTTGGCAATTGCTGTGCCCTCTGTATTTGATTGTATCTCTCTCACTGAAGGGTTGGTATATGGTCGCCTGCTCAGTGTTTTAAGTGGACATAAAAATAAAATTTATCTTTAGTGGGAAAGAGAAAATTAGATGATTCTGTATTGTGTATAGGCTTCTGATATATTGAAACATCGGCTTTTGTAAAGATTTGTTTGAGATTTTACCAAATGAAAGAAAAGGTTTCCGAGTCTGAGACTACATGATGTGAGCTTATACACCTCATTAGATTGGAGCAGGGGAGATACCTGGAATGTTGTAGATCTTCTGATGCCTGGAATATACCGTATATAGGCTGAAGTCTCCAATGTTTTCAAACAATTTATCCAGATCACTCGCCAAATTTTGAGTCATTACAGATTCAGCGCCGCTTTTCTGTATTCCTTATTCATCTCATGGCTTATATTTTTATTCCTATATCCAGATTTAATTTAGTGAGTTGCCAGTCATAAATTTATCCTTTCTTCTGTCCGCATTTTTTTTCTTATTCATCATTGAATGGAATTTGATTGAAGGAAAATTGAGGACAGGGAAGTAAAAAGAAGGGATTTTTTATAAATTAATTTTGTTTGGCTTCATTTTTAGGAAGAAAGAGAAATGAAATCTTTTCTAATCCAATTCTTGTTTCTCTTAAATTTTGGAGGAAACTACAAAATTTCTAATAGAAACTCCACTCTTCTATTTCCCCTTCTTTAAACCTAGAGTTCCTAAATTTTTGTAAATTATTTTAATGATCCAATTTTATCTCCTTTCATGAACTTGACAATGTAAGAGTGTTATCCTTGTGGTTTTGGAAATAATTTTCGTTATCCCTTTCTTATAAAAGTTGTGACAACTGCTGTCGTGGAACCTGAAGCATTCCATAGATCCTTACCATATATTTAATAGAAAGCATATAAAGAAGGGGAAGTTCGTCCAACTGGCTTCGGCCTAATCTGCTAGTGATCCAGGTTTGGCATGAATGAAGCTGACAGAGGCCCGTCTATTCTGGTTAAACAATTTCACTCTTGTTTTACAAGCTTTAAGATTGAAACTTCCCTAGCAGTATTTCATTTCAAATTCTTAAGAACTACACATCAAAATAATTTAATTCATATTCTATCCACAATTAACAAAGTTTCTTAAAGTAAATTGATTTGCTTGCAAAAGTGAAGGAAACAATCCAGTCTCAAAAGCATTGACTGAAAAGCTAGAATAGAAGGGGCGGACTTGATCAGAGAGGAACAACCATAATTGAGGTTTTTCTTTTCTTCTTAACCTTGTAAAAATTGTACAAATAGTGAGTTTTATTTGAGTTAAGTTTCATGGATCATGTATTGGATCTAGCAAAGTAGGAAGTAAAAAGAAATTACAATTGGGTATTCTTGGGTGCATGCAATCCTAGGTTGTCTAGGGTAAAAAAAAAGGCAAGAAGTGACTAGGTAGAAGCATGGAACATTCAAGTATGGCATGAGGAGTCTACCTAAGCATGGTAAGGAAATTATAAAGGTTCACATGTCATCTTCTCAATGGAGAGGATTTTCCTCCAATAAAGAAAGGTCACGGATTTCCTCTAATGAAAGAAAGTCATTTGTTACCATGATGAGAGTGAAGAGTTTTTAGGTTAAAATATGAATATTAATTGCCCTTATAGAACTATAAATAAGTGTTTTAGGCCACTTGTTTATGTAAAAAATGTTGTCACTTGACTCAAGTTTACTCTATGTTAGCATCAATTTTAGTGTCTAGACTAGACCTCTTTAAAAGCTGGTCTCACATTTTCTAAACCTCTACTTCTATAAACCAAAATAACCTTCTTAAATTGATTTATATCTTCATACATCTTTCACATTGTCAAGGAAGGATTCAATACCGGTTTTGCATAAAAAGTGAAAAACTTCATTGATTGTTAATTTATATACTTTTGGTTTGAAGGTTGTTATAATTTGATCCGAAAAGAACTAAAAGGGAAAAGAATTTAATCATCAGATTTTGAGTAATTGATTTCTCCCAAAAAGACTAAACAAACAATTAAGTCGATTGAAAATGAATTAGAATACAATTACTTCTAAACTTGATCCTTCACCTCAGTGAGGTTAAGGTGGAAAAATTAAAAGTAATTTCGTTTAATGTATAATTCCAAGCCATACTGCACTTCCTAGAACTAAGAACTAGAATTCGCAATGGTCTGAATAACAGTTTTATGCCATGGATTGGAAAGATGCTCCACAAGGTTGTCAATTGGTCCAACGTGAGTCACCGAAGCTTGTACAAAGATGCCAAGCATTGCCACCATTGCAAGTCGACCTGTAAATAGGAGATTTACAACTTTGGTAACGAGCTTTTGGAGTATTATACATTTCTTGATAAGCATCAAAGAACTAAGAAAGAAATATACCATTTTTAATCTCTTTAAGCTTCGAATCATGAGCGTTTTTAATGTCTTTAGCTAGGCCAAGAGGATTTAGCAGAGGACCCCCTGGTACCTGTTTGAAACAAGAATATACACCACAATGTCTACTAATTCAAGAACAGTCAAATCAAAATGTAAAAAATTAAGAGAATATATATATATATATATATATATATATATATATATATATATATATAT
>Ga0123342_1000235_pt1 | contig 78881 bp, 31 predicted proteins | sample Turbeawhitnodule_FD_89960 | JGI IMG/M metagenome (GOLD analysis project Ga0123342, IMG submission 89960) | Root nodule microbial communities of legume samples collected from Mexico - Turtle bean Mexico white nodule | ecosystem: Host-associated > Plants > Roots > Nodule | place: Mexico: Nepantla... | reverse complement strand
TTGCTGGATTTGTGCTCATCATGACCATTTTCGTTGCCTTGTTTCTGCCCGAGACAAGAAATGTTCGAATTGAAGAGATGAATAAAGTTTGGAAGTCACATTGGTTTTGGAGTAAGTTCATTCTGAATGATGCAGTCACCGAAGCACATCCTCGTATGGCCAGAGCTTGAATTGTCCAAGAATTTTGTTTAATCATACCAACAAAATTTCTATCATTTCTTACATGTAAATTGTAATGAAGTAATTCTTACTTTTTGTAATAGAATGTATACTATGTTCAACAAAATTTTAAATTACTTGAATTTAGCTCAATTTTATATTTATATCTATTTATATTATTAAATTATTTAAATCAATATCACTCAAAGAGTAAACATAGAATATCGCATTATAATTTTATCAATACTAAACAACAAAAAAACAAAATTAAAAATATGCTTGATGTATCATACTTTCCAATATATAAATAGAGATTTAATGTAAATTTTGAATTGGGTTAGATATAAAAGGCGAGTTTAATTGAATGAAGTGAAGTTTAGAATTTTTAATTGAGAATGATGTTTAGTTTAAAAAAATAGTATTTTGGTCTAATTTTTAATTTCAAAATTTGATTTCATGATGAAGTTAGTGTAAAGGTGTATTTATATGAGGGAGATAATATTAAGTAGAACAATAATGAGGAAATCTAATAGTAATAATATTAATCATAATAATGAAAAGGCCTTCATATAAACAATATATACACACACTTCATACTTTAATATATTAATATTTTATTTTTTAATTTAATTTATTATTATATTATTATAAACAATGTAATAAAATGTATGTATTTTTTTATTCATCGTCTCAAAGGAAGTTTTCTGTAATGAAATTGAAATGTAAAACCTTGAAATCAGTGATGAGCTTATGAATGTTGGAAAGCAGAGGAGTGTGTTGGTGATGGCTCTCGCAACCCACAAACTCAAACTCTCTTCTTTTTCCTCTCTTTTCGCCAAACTCTCATTTTCAACAACACCCAATAACAACCCTCTTTATGATTCTTCTGTCGCCGACAACCTCGTCTCTGTTTTCACCCGACAACCCAGCGCCGCCGCCGCCATTGAACTCAACCGCTTTGCTCCCATCCTCACGCCCCCCCTTGTCGAGTCCGTCCTCACGCGCCTCCCCACTTGGAAACTCGCCCTCTCCTTCTTCCAATGGGCCTCCGAGCAGCACCACCATGGGTACCGCCACAATTGCTACACCTACAATACCATTGCCTCTATCTTCTCCCGCTCCCGCCAAACCGCCCCTCTCAGAACCCTCGTCAAACACCTGGCGGAGTCCGCTCCTTGTTCCTTCACCCCCGGCGCGCTGGGCTTCCTCATTCGCTGTTTGGGCCAGGTGGGCCTCGCGCGGGAGGCCCATCACGTGTTCGATGAAATGCGGGTGAAGGGTCTTTGCGTTCCCAATGATTACTGCTACAACTGCTTGTTGGAGGCTCTGTCCAAGTCCGGGGAGGTTGATTTGGTGGAGGCCAGGTTGGAGGAGATGAAGGGGTTTGGGTGGGAGTTTGATAAGTTCACGCTGACACCTGTGGTGCAAGCCTATTGCAAAGCTCGCAGGTTTGATCAGGCTCTGAGGATTTATAATGAGATGAGGGAAAAAGGTTGGGTTGATGCGCGTGTTTGCGCTATGCTGGCATTGTCGTTTTCCAAGTGGGGGGATGTGGATAAAGCGTTTGAGTTGGTGGAGAGTATGGAGGGACATGGGATGAGGCTAAATGAGAAGACTTTCTGTGTTTTGATTCATGGGTTTGTCAAGGAGGATCGGGTTGATAGGGCCCTTCAGTTGTTTGAGAAAATGTGTCGGGTTGGCTTCACTCCTCCTGTTTCGTTATTTGATGTTCTCATTGGAGGACTTTGTAAGAGTAATGATGCTCAGAGAGCTCTGAGCTTGCTTTCGGAGATGAAGAAGTTTGGGGTTGCGCCGGATGTTGGGATATTTACTAAGTTATTATCGGCTTTTCCAGACAGAAGTGTGATTGCCAAGTTGCTGGAAGAGGTTCCGGAAGAAAAAGAGGAGAAAACTCTGATTTTGATTTACAATGCTGTTTTGACTTGTTATGTTAATGATGGATTGATGGATGAAGCCTGTCGCCTTCTTCAGATGATGATTCAGAGCAAATCCAGTGATGTCCAGATGGATGATTTCTTCAAGGACAAGAAATTGGTTTTTCCAAATGCTGCTTCCTTCAGCATCGTGATTGATGGCTTACTCACAAATGGTCAGTTGGACCTTGCTCTGAGTCTCTTCAATGACATTAAACAATTTGTTGGTAGGCCAAGCGTTTTGATGTACAACAATCTGATCAATGGTCTCTGCGATTCTAATAGATTGGAGGAAAGCCGTGAGCTCTTGAGAGAGATGAAAGAGTTAGAAATTGAACCAACTCATTTCACCTACAACTCAATATTTGGATGCCTGTGTAAAAGAAAGGATGTTTTAGGAGCAATCGATATGTTGAAAGTGATGCGTGCTTGTGGGCATGAACCGTGGATAAAAAATTCCACCCTTCTTGTGAAAGAACTGTGTGATCATGGCAGGGCTGTAGAAGCATGCGGTTTTCTTGACAGCATGGTTAAGCTAGGATTCCTTCCTGATATAGTTTCCTACTCTGCAGCAATGGGGGGTCTGATCAAGATTCAAGAAGTGGATCGAGCACTGAACTTGCTCAGGGATTTGAGCTCTCGAGGCCATTGTCCTGATGTGGTTGCTTTTAACATAATGATGAGAGGGCTCTGCAAGGTCAACCGAGTTGCAGAAGCTGAAAAATTGTTGGATGAGATTGTTGTGAAGGGTCTCTGTCCTTCAGTTGTGAGTTACAATCTGCTTATAGATAGTTGGTGCAAGAGTGGTTCTGTTGATAGGGCCATGGCTCTTCTGTCGAGAATGTCTGGAGAAGACAGGGAGCCCAATGTCTTCACTTACTCAACTTTGGTGGATGGATTTTGCAGAGAAGAAAGGCCTGATGATGCACTCTTGGTTTGGAATGAGATGGAAAGAAAAGGCTGTTCTCCTAATAGAGTTGCTTTTATGGCACTTATTTATGGTCTTTGCAAGTGCAATAGACCAACTGCAGCACTCCAATATTTACGTGAGATGGAACACAGAGAAATGAAGCCTGACTCATTCATTTATATTGCATTGCTAAGTGCTTTTCTATCAGATATGAACTTGGCCTCTGCATTTGAGATTTTTAAGGAGATGGTTTATTCAGGATTTTTCCCAAAATCCCATGATAAAAGCTACCCCATTGTAATGGATGCAATAGACAAATTTTCCAAGGATCACAGAACATCCTCAGGCATACAAGTTTTAATGGAAGAGGGTAAACTTCCTACACGCTGTCTTCAATGAAATGGTGTTTGACTGCTAAAGGAAGTAGATGTTACATGGGAGAGGTAAAAATTGATGCATTTGAGAAGAAACAAATGTACAGAAAAAACATGTGATGCTCCAGATAATTTTTGCCTACAAAAAGAACTTGAGCTCAGGAATTTTCAAAGGATCCTTAGAGAATACAAGAGGAAAGCAAATTAAGAGAAGAAGAGACATCACAGTTGATCAAAGGAGCGCTATGTTTCTGTTCTTTCCCTAGTCATTTCAAACCCTTGACTATGTATTCATATTTGGTTTTTCTGTTGTTACAAACACAACAATAGCTCAACATTTTTTTAAGATACACGCAGTGGCGATTTTTCTGTTACATTTTTTTATAATAATGTAAATGTGATTTTCCCCCTTTCATTTTCTTCCTCTAGTTGACGTTTATTATTATTTAATTTCAAAGTAAAAAAAAAAAAATGTTTTTTCTTATATCTAGCAATACTGTGTGTTACATTAATTTATTTAAGTTTTACTGTTTATTTTCACTCAAAATTTCCCTCTTCTCTTTCAGTGTCCCCACTTCGTGTTTTCATATTACAATTTTTTTTGTTTCTTTCTACATACTAATATTTTTATTTTAGTTATACAAATTTATTTGACGTATAAATTATTTTTTATTCTAACTATAAATTATTTTTTGTTCCAAAAATAAAAATATTTATATTAAATAACATAAAAAAAATTAAATATTTAAGCTTAAAATAAGAGTTAAAAAATTATATATATTTTATTTTATTTATGACATGAGTGAACCTGTAAATAAAAGATTGTGGGTACATTTTTCATTTTTCACAAGTCATCTAATCGCCAATAAGTCACATCTTTGACCATGGATATTCAACAAATGATGGTAAGATAAAAAAAATGAGATTTTAAAATTTTGAGGCACTATTACATGTCAGAATTTGAAAATATATAGGCAAAAAAAAATTAAATTAACCAATATAGAGTATGAGTCATTTTCTTTTCATTGAAGTCATGACGTGAACTACCTTGTTCTACAAGACAAACTATATTTTCCTATAGAATATTGTAACTCAGAAGAAAAAGATAGTTGATATATCTTTTATTAAAATGATAACGTGACGTAATGTTTCTGCATAATTCTAAATTAAACCAGTGAAGTACTTTAATCTTCCATCACCACGTAGTGTAATTTTAAAAATCAATACAAGTTTTCCTTCATACTATCACTTAGTTGATTTTAGATTTGATCCCATTTCCCATCAATCATTTCCATTGCCAAAAGCATGGTGACTTATTGCTTTGTGTAATCTATAATTCCACTGTTCAGAATCCCCTCATATTTGCCTTCTCCGAAATTGAGATGATAGTTGAGAAAAACAGCCACAATAATCATCAGAGTTATCCTGTAAAAGAACTGGGCAATTTAATGCCATTCATTCCATTAAAATAGACAATCTAGACTCTAGAGAGCTGGTTCCAAAAGTTAATGTTACATTTAAAACGAAGGAGCTGGAAACAAGACTATCTCCCCCAACATGGCAATGCTATTAAAATAAGGGGATATTAGGCCCCAACTTGCACAACTTTTCTTCAATTTGAAGTGGAGAACATCTATTAAATCCCTCCTACAAGTTGCTCCCAGAAGCAGATACCTCGGTACTACAGACTGGGCAAACCTGCCGACAAAGAACCAAGGAATTTGATAAAAACAATGGGGTAATTTGTGAATTGTTGATACGCTACAATTAGGTTTTGCAAATGAAACTTAAAAGTAGAGAACTAAAACAGTTATTGTGAAATAAGTAATAATATATATGACCTGAACAATGAGGTCGAACAATCATTATTCATGCTTCAACTCTACCACCTTAAGTGGTCTTAAACTGATTGGTTCTAAGTTTAATTTAGCTTGTGACCAATTCAAGTTTAGATAGTGACAAAATGGCTGAGTGCATAAAACCTATAGAATGGATGATATCAATATCTTAATGCCAGTGAAATATTTAAAACTCCACACCGGTTTCATAAAAAACTCAAGAAAGGACATATCTAACACAGGCTATAAAACTTTAGAAGTTAAAGAGCTGAGGAACATGGGAATAGGATCTTAGAAGGCTGTTAGTTTGCAGCTAAAAATAGCGAATAGAAAAATCAAGATTATAAAATGATCAGATATAAAATTGGGTCTATGAAAGCAATTAAAACATGCAAATGTATGGTGTAATAAGGAGAATCTAGGTTGTAAGGGATTGGTAAAAAAAAACAAGACAAAAACAGATATAATGTGCAGAACAAAAGCAGAAAAAGACTAAAAATCACATATGCATCCTATAACTCTATTAGGAGTAGAGCACAAAAGCATTATCCAACCAGAGGCAAAGAGGTGTGTGCCAAAAAACCTAATGGAACCATAAATTAGAACTTGCTTGTTGAAATTTGGAACTAATAGCTACATGAAAATATGCACATTGACCTCATGCATGCAAACAGATGAAATCTATAAGGCAAAAGCATACCTTGTTTATTTTCAACCAATTGTTGATACACTCAGGATGGTACAGATGTTTGCAGGAAAGATGTGTTAAAGATTCACCATCCTCAAAGTCCACCCGGCAAATGACACACCTGGAACAGGGCCACAACAATCAGGCACCTAGATATATCATTAACAAAGTTAAGGTTACAAGTAACAGAATTTGCACATACGAATCATTGCTTCCATGCTGATCGCTCCCAATCTTGTAGTTGAGTGAAGGCAAACAGGCAATAGTGTCAGTTGAAAGACCTCTGCTCTCAGTTCCAACTACTTCACCCAATGCCAGTAATTCCTGAAATAATTGAAATTTACCATCAACCATGAGACACAAGGAAACAAAGAGGATGGACAGCATCACACAAACTTTGATATGTAGATCAAAGTTACCTCGTATGAAAGTTCATCTGGATCAACGTCCTCCCAAGCATCCTGCAAAAACAGATTATCAACAAGAAGCATTTATAGAATTAACAACAATACACAGAATTAAGAACAATATCCGAGTTGTGTGATTAAATACTATATTCCAAAAAATAGTAACAAATCAATCCAGCCTAACTGATTCTGTGATTACAAAAACACATGATAATAAAAAAGATGACCGAGTTGTGTGATTAAATACTATATTCCAAAAAATAGTAACAAATTAATCCAGCCTAACTGATTCTGTGATTACAAAAACACATGATAATAAAAAAGATGAAGGTAAATTAGAACAAGATATTTTGTCATACAATGCATGATATTGAGCCAATATTGGTCTAACAGTACTACTACGCCTCAAAACTTTATTTTAATTTTTTAATTTATTTTCCGATCATTTCTCCTTTTTCTCAGACATGCAAAATCTCAAAGATTTTGACCCATAAAAACATGGGATTTTTTGTTAACAAAGTTATCACCAATTTACCATTAAAAGCATGCTAAAGCTATTGGCATAGAGCTTTAGCAGGTTGTCAATATAGCAGCCACTATCTAAAAGTAACGGAGCATTTTAGACAGAGTCTTCGCCACCACAGCAACTTATTCATCATCCTTCTTTTTTCAGAAAATGAAGTTAAGGAGTGTAGGCAGGCAAAGTCATCAATAGAGTGCAGCAGTGGTGCCATCAAGCATGTTACAGCCTGAGGCCACCACAAACCTCATTTCATGGAGCACTTTTACCTCCTTCGTTTCCAATAATTTATTATTCACTTTGAAGAAAGCCTCTAATGACCTCATCCACCCTCATGAGCTCTCTAGCTCATTGATTGCCAGTGATATTTTAGATCATTTCCAATGTTTTCCAACACCCTCACTACTCAACTGCACACTCTGCCCAATCCAATGCTCACTCTCTGTTCACACACTCATGACGCTTATTGCAAGCCTCATTCCTTTTTTTCCACCTGCGCTGCAACTCAATCCCTGACTATTCCTCCTTTTAGACTATAACTTATTAATTTTAATTATGTATATGATTAATTTTGGATAAATTTTACTTTTGAATATATGGGTGTTTAGTGTAAATCTATAATATAATAATCAGAATAGCAGCCATCCAGCTATATGCAATTCCACGACAGCACCTTTTGGGGGTAAACATTCCCTCCACATTGATATCTGGAATTTATATAACTATGGGTATAGATGAATTGCTAAAGATAAGATACCAGGAGAGGAGGCTGAGTTTTCTAATACTCGCCAACCTCTAAAAATGCATAAACAGCTCTAAAACAGTTCATGGATATCTTACTGAAGAATAAGGGGAAAATGTCCCTGAAATGATAAAATCTCCAAAATATAAAAAAAAAAAAAAAAATCTACTCTAAAAGTGTGAAAAAATAATAAAAAAAAAAAAATACCCCGGGCGGAAATTATGATCCCACACAAAAAATAACATACATCCAGAGACAACGCTTTATTGAGTGTCCACAACAAATCATACACTCTTAATTTAGTAAGCTCTCTAGAATGTAGTGGTAGAAAGTAGATGAAAGAACCATGACCTAAATGGATTTATTGAAATCTTGGAGTTGATAATGCCAAATGGCATCATTTGATATATATGTAGCCAATTCTATTGAGTGGGATAAGGCTTGCTCATTTTTGTTAACAAAATAAATGAAAGATATGAAATAGAAGAAGCATTAAGCTGTTTAAGTAAAATATTGTAAACCTATCCCGATACTGAATGTACAAACAGTTGAACGGAATAGCCGGTTGCCTACAGTGTAACAAAGAGAAGTAAATCCATTAAAAAATTCAGAGAGCGGTACAAGTATACAGGTAGATCTTTGTTTAAGGTAGGTGTATCCTAGAAATGACACAGTAGTGGATAGACCAAAAATATCTCCAAAATATCCCCAAAAAGAAAATGTCTACCGAAGGTTAAGATAATTTTCAAAAGGATAAAACTATGTCCATAACTAAAGCAAATATCCATCCACAGGTATTATCTTCCAAGGAACCATAAAAATACGCCCCAAATTATACAGTACTGAGGTTTCACACCTTTTAAGTAATTGGTATTGTCTCCATGGGTCTGTGTGAGAGTACATGTAACATTTACCTGAGAATTAGCACCATGTTCCTCTATGTCCTCCGCCTCCCCTGTATTTGAAAAAGAAACTAGTGATTATTTCATAAAGAATAAAATAAAAACCTATTAATTACAGTCAGCCAAGAAAACTTACGATCATTTATCCCAGCAAGAGCCAACAATCTAGCTGCCATCTCCCTCTCTTCAGCTTCCTGTAATGCTCTTGCATATGCTTCGTCGCTTGAAAAAACATCTGGGTCAAATTCAATGCTGGGATTATCATGTTCTCCAGCACTAGCATGAGCATGGACATCAAATGCATCTTCATCCTCGTACTCATCATTATCATCATCTTCATCATCATCATCATCCTCATCATCATCCTCATCCACATCAGTACCATCATGTAGATCATCAAAATCATCTCCATCGTGCAAATAGCTTGCACCTTCCCAACTACCATAATCACTTCCTTCATTATTCATTCTCAGCATCATATATGCCCTTTCCTATATAGTAATCAAAAGCACAACATCAAAACGAAGAATGTGAAAATAAAAAACAAAAATCATACCTTGTACTTAGTAGTGTATTAGTATATAAGTATATTATTACACATATAGGAAGGCAGGGAACCCAATTAAAACAACTTACTAAATCACATTCTTTATACAACAACATCCATTCCATATCTCTATTAGTTGGTTTGATCAACATTAAAATTAGTTGGTTTCGTGAGTGTTAGCCCCAAAATTTCTGATGAGAAGTTTGGCTTTGATTATCTATCATTAGAGAGGAAAGACCTCCGGGGAGAATCATGAGTGTTAGACTTCAACAGCAAAGCTGATCAAATCAGACACGGCTTCACGACAAGAAGACATAGCTGTTTGTGAAAGATGGGTGAAGGAGTATAACAGGGACACGCAAGTGCTACTAAATAAAACGAAACATTAACCATAACACAATTTAAGTAAAACAAAATTTCAGTAATACTATAGGGTTTAAGTAGCTTCAAGCATTCTGATACAGAAAATCAATTTGATTACTCAGTACTCTCGAATCACTGTTAAAATTGGATTACTAAGCTTTCAGTTCACTCAATTTTGGTTTCTAACCACAGGAATGAAACTAAAAGAGCAATATGATAGAATGAGAAGAAGAGCGAAACCTGCTCCTGGAGGGTTCGAGCGAGAGCGAGGTCAGCATCGACCTGGCTGAGATTAGTGAAAGGGGTTCGCGAAGGTTGGCGAGGATTGGGTGCAGATCCAGTTGGTTCGCCTTCGCCTACATCGGCTTCTCGATCTTCTTCCTCTTCCGCCTCCACTTGCTCTGCCATGTGCTCCTCGCCATTCAAATTGGAATGCTCCTCCTCTAGGTTATGGTTGTTCGATTTCACTCCTCCAGAACCTACTTTCGCGGTGGCGGTGTTATTGTTAGCAGCGGCGGCGGTGTTATTGTTAGCGGTGGCGGCGGCGGTGGTGTCGTTCTCCATAAGAATGCGATAAAATAAGAAGAAGAAGAAGAAGAAGAAAACGGTGAACGAGAGAGGAATTGAGGATCAAGGAGACGGAGATAGATTAGACGATCGAATCAATCCAAGGAATATATGTAAATATCAATTAATTCTTATTAACTTATTATTATTATATTATATATATATATATGAGTATTGAAAAATAAATAAATAAATAGGTAATGAAGGGTAATAACCTAGTATCTATGTAGCACTGACACGGACATTGATACTACACGTACACGCATACGGAGATACGTAAAATCTCTAAAATGTAGGATGGGAATACGGATCTGTATATTATATAATTATGAATTATATAAATTGACAATAAAGATTTATGTGTACAAGTATGTTTCATATTATTTTTTGGAGCGGAAATATGTTTTTTCCTAACTGGTTCACAATGATTTGTTTCTTAGTTTTATAATCATAATAACAATTTATACAATAAAGTTTGAATTTTGAGAAAATTAATATATTTTTCTTTTTTAAAATTGTGTTAAATCCGTACTAGAATTGTCAGAAATCAAACGAATATTTTTTGAATTTGACTTTTCACGGATACGTGTCTTACAAGTGTCATACGAGTGTCGGTGTCCGACACGAGTATCGAACACCGACGCGTCATTTAAGAGGAATGTTCGAGCTTCATAGCCTAGTATACTCGAACACACCTCTTAAATCTTAGTCAAACATATCGGACAATCGATACTCATATAACATTTTTAAAACACGTATTAGTAAATTGTTTAATTTAAAAAATATTTTAAAAAATTCGGACACACTTCTTAAATATTGGACACACTTATCGGACACCAACACCGTACAATACTTTTAAAAAACATATCGGTAAAATGTTTAATTTAAAAAATATTTTTCATTCCTAACATTCTCACATAATTTTAAAAATATAAATATATTAATTTTAAATGAGGGTGATGACGTTAGAGAGAAGGATCAAAATAAAGATGAAAAGGTCCACATGAAGGAATACGGAGACGGTGTGGGCTCCACAAGCTTCGACGCTCCGATTCCATCTCACCGTCCATCAATATGGGTCCCACATGAGATCAACGGCTCCCCGTGTCAATTCCAATAACTTAAACTTGGGAGAACACAACGTGTTTGTTTTAATTTTTAATTTTTTTTGTTTTTGTTATATTAATATGAGATGACAAAAACATAAAACAGAAAGAATACCTAATCAAATGTATTACTATGATTCCTATTTTTAAATAACATTCTTTTGAAGCATTTCTTTTATATGAGAATGTTTTTATTTTCAAAACACGTGTATAGAAAATATATTAAAATTTGTAATGAAATTTATGAATTTAACAAATATATTAATTCAAAAAATATATAATTATTATAAGATTATAATACAATATATATAACAAAAGTAATACAATAAAGTATTTAAAAAATATGGAGTTGTGTATCTGCTAGTTAAGTTTTACTTTATTTTTTCTAAATATTGACATAATAAAATTTGAAATAATTAATAATATCTTAAAATGATTTTGAAAAAACTAGCCAATAGTGTAATTAGTATAATTTTTGTCTGAAATATACTCAAATAATATGTTTAGTTAGTTTTAACTTGTTAGATAACAGAATGTAAAGTCTAATCACTATAAATATCTGTGTTAAATATATTTTTTGCTTTTTCATTATAATACAAAATTTATTTTTGTTTTTTTTTTTAATTTTAGATAATTCAAGTATTTGTAATATTAAACTGATTGAAATTGAGATATTTGTATATGTGAAATGATTGTTAGTGTTTGTTTCAAAATTCGTTGTTGTTTTTATTTCAAATTGGTGTTTAAAGTAACTACTTTCATTGATTTGATGAATTAGAATCTCAAATTGAACTGATTCTAACTACTCATTTCAATCATTTTCATATTATACATTTAGATGTCTAAAATTTAGACGAGAAACAAAAATCAATTTCATATTATGGACAAAAATCATATTTAAAACTATTTTTTAAGGTTAATTTTATCATTATAAATAATAGAATTACATTCTTTAAGTATATATTCATTATTATTGTTTGATTTTATTTAGTTGCGTACTTAATAATTATATTAGGTCTTAGTACTTTTTGGTATAATTGAGAAGAAGAAAAAAGAAAAAAAAAAGATAAACCAAACAAACAAAACAAGTGTAATTAACAAATCAATTGATTAAAAACTGTTTTTTAAATGCTTTTTAGTGTCGATAAAATTAACTAGCTAAATTTATGTAAAGAATACTATAGGTACATTATAAATCCTCTAAAATCTAAATTATAAAATTTTAAGCATAAAAGGGTTTATTTTTTTATTTAAAAACTATTACATTACAAATTCAATAGAAACTCACGGATAACCAGATTAATTTAGAATTTATTCATAATAAATTTTTTTATTGGTATAATAAGTTTTTATTGATTGATTTTAAAATTCTCTATAAATAGATATAGTTTATATATTTTTTTTTAAATATATGAGTTTTGGTATAATTATTCCATATTTTTTATATTTTATTTTATTTTTTTATTATATTTTCTCTATGAAAAATAATTATTATTACTTGAAGTATTATTATAGAAACGTGTCAGGTTGCATTATTTTTTTAAATATATAAGTTTTGGTTTAATATGAATTTTTATATTTTTTTATTTTTTTAATAAAGTTGCATAGTATTAAAGCTTTTATAAAAAAATTCTATGTGATAGTTTTGACGTGAAAAACACCCCTTACGCGACCAGACCAGAAATTACCGTGGCATGCTGCGTGGAAGAAAATCTTCATAAACATCAACACGTGTCTTTTTGTGGGTATGAATCACATTGGGTTTTCGTCTTTGTCTGCTACTATGATGTTCTATTTTATGTTTCATTTTACACTATGATTATCTCACGTTGCTTTTATGAGCCGTTTGTGCAATGTTCTGGGATCACATTTACTGTTTCCGACTTCTAACTGCTTGATAAAATGCCTGAAAGGATCTTGGCTGCATAAACAGCAACTTGATGAGGAATAAATCGTTTGTACAAATTGGAGTGTTTTAAAAGTGAATTCAAATTATGCTTGGCTATGCTGAACATTTTTAGCTCTCACTCACTTGAACTGCAGTTTCTAAATTTTGTTGCTTAATAGAGTGCAGCGTATAAAGATAACAAGTCACGTAGGGGAATACTATTGTTGTGTGCTATATTTAGTTTTGGGGTATACTTTAAGTTGGATTTATTATGATTCATCTGCTTAGTTGACAGGTTTAGCTGATTGGGTGTCAATTGTAGAACGTCACTTTGCATTATCTTGCATTGTGATTTGAGGATGAAGCATGTTATGTATCTTTGCTTATAGGTATAGACAGTGTATGATCCTTGTTTTCATGTTTAATGCTTTGTTCTTAATCTTGATTCTGATGGTTCATTCTCGGTCATCATGCTGTGAAAGCTCTATCTTTTCACTCTTGAAAAAATGGTGACTAAATTATTGGTGGAGGGACTTTGAAGTCAAGAAATATGAGACTGGATTATTCTTCAAATTTTGTGGTGATGTATTGGAAGGTTTTATGATTTGAATATCTTTATTAAAACAAACAATAGAAGAAGTCAGGTTCCTCTATTTCCTCATTTTTTTCAAATAATCTGTTATCTTTTTGTTTGGTTAGGCTTAAGCCTGAGTGCTTTCGTTTTGTCTTAGTTTGATTTCCTCTTATTCGTTAATGGCTCACATTGTAAATTAAATTCCGAGCAAGAGCAGGACCTATTGACCCCTAACCATTGTATTCTATGTCTCTTAACAGTGTTGCCTGTGCTCACCCTTGCTTGGACGATACATAATTCTTGAAGTATTCGATCTTCAGGTTTTACGAGATATATCTGTAAATGCTTGGTGTCTCATGGTCATGTAAAATTACAAATTTAAACCAAAATCTACTTAGCCTCCTTGAAAAATGCAAATCAATGCTTGAACTGAAGCAACTTCATGCTGTTGTGATCTCCTTCGGCTTATCTCAAGATGATCCATTTATATCCAAAATTCTTTGTTTTTCTGCTCTATCCAACTCAGGCGACATTAACTATTCCTACAGGGTTTTCTCTCAGCTTTCCATTCCAACAATTTTTAACTGGAATACAATCATAAGAGGCTACTCAAATAGCAAAACTCCAGTTAATTCCCTGTCTGTTTTTCTAAAGATGCTGCGACTTGGGGTTGCACCGGATTACTTTACATACCCATTTCTTGTGAAGGCATCAGCACGCCTTTTAAACCAGGAACTTGGTGTATCTGTGCATGCTCATATTATACAAACTGGACACGAGTCTGACAGATTTATTCAGAATTCTTTGATTCACATGTATGCTTCTTGCGGGAATATTATGTGGGCTCAAAAGGTGTTTGACAGTATACAGGGAAAAAATTTGGTTTCATGGAATTCCATGTTGGATGGCTATGCTAAGTGTGGAGAAATGGTTACGGCTCAGAAAGTTTTTGAGTCTATGTTAGAGAAGGATGTTCGATCGTGGAGCTCTTTGATTAACGCTTATGTTAAGGCTGGGGATTATAGCGAAGCTATGTCTGTCTTTGAAAAGATGAGGGCTGTTGGGCCCAAAGCCAATGAAGTTACCATGGTGAGTGTATCATGTGCTTGTGCACACCTGGGTGCTTTAGAGAAGGGTAAAATGATACACAAGTACATAGTTGACAGTGGATTGCCACTGACATTAGTCTTGCAGACTTCTCTTGTGGACATGTACGCCAAATGTGGGGCAATAGAAGAGGCTTTGCTTGTATTCCGTGGGGTCTCTAAGAGTCAAACTGATGTGTTGATTTGGAATGCAATAATTGGAGGTCTTGCAACACATGGATTAGTAGAAGAATCCCTTAAATTGTTTAAGGAAATGCAAACGGTTGGTATCCAGCCTGATGAGGTCACGTACTTGTGCTTGTTGGCTGCTTGTGCACATGGAGGGTTAGTTAAGGAAGCATGGTACTTCTTTGAGAGTCTTAATAAATGTGGCATGACACCTACAATCGAGCACTATGCTTGCATGGTCGATGTGTTGGCTCGTGCAGATCAATTAACCACGGCATACCAATTTATTCGTCGAATGCCCATAGAGCCAACAGCTGCCATGTTAGGGGCCCTGCTTAGTGGGTGTATTAACCACAGAAATTTAGCTCTTGCAGAAACAGTTGGCAAGAAGCTTATTGAGCTAGAACCAAATCATGATGGTAGATATATTGGCTTATCTAATGTTTATGCTTTCGACAAACGCTGGGATGATGCAAGAAGCACGAGAGAAGCTATGGATAGGAGAGGGGTGAAAAAATCACCCGGGTTTAGTTTTGTTGAAATATCTGGAGTCCTTCACAGATTTATTGCTCACGATAAAACGCATCCTGATTCAGAGGAAACTAATTGTATGCTAAATTTTGTTTTCCGCCAAATGAAATTTAGTTGGTACAAAGACAATGAGGAAAAGTCGCTGGAGGATACATCAACAGGAGATGAGTTGCTTCTCTTTTGAGTAGTAGATGGTACTAAAAGTTTGTTTGCTATTTAATTTTTTTTTTGGAAGAATTATCTCAAATAATATAGAGCTCAATGTTATTTATCAAAATGAGAAGTCCTGTAGTTTATGGGTTTAGCAAAATGCGGTCACCCTCATGAAGTCATCTTGCAAGTGTTCTTGGAGTTGGGAGATTTTCCCGGCCTTAAAATTGAGGCATCAGTCTCAAGCCATTACTTTTTTATCCAAAAGAAAATCCATCCAATATGTAGGTACAACTTGCTTAATGTAAATTTTGAACTTTAACTACCAGTTAATGAGTGGGAAAAATTGTATCATTAGATGTTTTTTTGTGTGTGTGTGTTATGTATTTCTATCTTTCTGTACTATTGCAGATATATTCTCAGCTAAAATTAAAATGAAATTGATCTTATTGGAGTTGGCTATATGATTTAATGTGATCCTAAAAATGAATATCAATAAATTCTTCTCATATTGTTTTAGCATAGCTTGAATTTGAGCATCTTTGTTTAGAGATAGGAATAAGCTAGTTATCTTAGGAATAACTTGTTTCTCATAACCACCCTTGTTTGGGTAAAAAAATATTTGGCCTTTGTATGTATATAAGGAGTTAAGTGCCGTGTTAAAAAACCTTAATCATAACAAAATTTGAAGAATTCTTATTTTGATTAGAGACTCGAGTGACAATCCTTCTTCCATTGTTTATCTCATGGTGGGTGACTCGTGTGTGATTCAATGTTCATTGTTGAAGAAACTAGAGAAATTTTCTCTTAAGGTTTTTATCATAAAATTTGAGTCTCAAGTTGCAAATCAGTGTACTTGCTTATCTCGTAGAGAATAAATAACACACTTTTCTTTATAATTTCTAACATTTTCTTGAATTATAATCTTGAATAATTTTTTTCAAAGTTTTTGCAAAATCAATATTATATTTTCAAAATCTATCCAAGATTCAACCAAGAAGTATCCTACAGCCATTCACCAAAAGTTCTTTTGTGAAATTTGAGTAAAACATCCTCGTATCCAAGCAATCCTAGCTTGGATTTCCATCTTGATTGCGACAATTTATGTTAAGTATTCTTGTCTGCTTGCTGATATTTTGTCTCTACAAGGAAACACAATCAAGGTGTTTTTAGTTTAGAAGTTTTACTTTTTGATTGTGCGATGGTGATGGGTTGAAAGTGAACTTCTTTGATATAATATTCCAGATATTGATGAGTGGATGCTGTGTTATCTCTCCATATGAAGTTGGAACTCTTGTGCTTCGCATGTACAAATATCCATATAGAATATATATTTGGATAAAACTTCAAGATTAAGCATTCAGTGGTGGACGCACAGGTTAGAGTCTACTACTTACTTTAACAATAGAGAAAATATTTATCCTCAAGCTAAACTTTTTTATTGTTTTCTATAGAGTCTCAAACGCAACTGCTTTTGGTTCCTATAATAACACAATACTCTTTTTGTTATTTAGAGAACTAGTGTCCCGCGAATATTAGAGGACACTTTAGCAGCATGTTATTCATTGTCATTGATGCCATTGCTATTGATGTTCTACATCTTGATTTGTTTGCGTATCCTTCAGAACATGTTGTCCTTGCTCTTTACTTTTTCCCCACAGAAGAATATACATGCCAGCAATAACCAAGGCAGATCCTGCAACACTGTTTATTGCAGATAGAGATGCATTAGGTGCAATGGAAAGTAGAAAGACCGGAATTCATAAAAGAAAGATTAAAGAAATCAACCTTCCCAAATAAATTTCCTCCTTTAGTACAGAGAAATCAAGCATGGCCACAAATATCTGTATAAGGGGGGTAAAAGCTGCAGTAAAAACCGGTCCCCTTTGTTTGACACACCATGACATTGCCACATAGCACAAGCCCGACCCTACCAATCCCTAGACTCACAAAAACCACAATTTTGAATGTTAAAGGCTTGGACAAGTAGTTAGGATTGCTGAATCTTCTACTTGAAATGCAAACCAATATTTTAGACTTGAACTTAGAATTTGCAAATAAACAGACTATTTTAAAATAATTTAAAATGATCATGTTACTGTAAAGAATGTACTTACAGAATATATAACACTTAATATTTCTAGCTTTCCTTTGAGAATCCACGAAGCATTATTCCTCTTGATGATCAAAGTTAATATTGCTGACTGAATGGCAGCGAAAAGTGACAAAATAGCTGTGCTAGAGTACTGACATGGGTATTTTTTGCTAATCTTTGCTTGTATAATGAACCATGAAGACCACAGGAGGCAGCTCACGGTTAGAATTATGGAACCTATAATCCACGTCTCTAACTTGGCAGTTGAAGGTAAACTTGTAACTTTGTTAGCTATGTATTGGGATTGTGGCTTGATAAGGGGCATTCCTTTATAAAGGACTAATAACAAAGCTCCACCAATGCAGACAAAAGTTCCCATGACTTTAGCTTTGCCTCCCTTGCTTTGCACATTCACCTTCTCTATCCTTGAAAAATTTCAAGCCCAAGGATCAAAATTACTGTTGTTGTTGTATTCCACAATCAAATAATTTCCTTTTGTTTTAACTTACCCAAATGGCACTGCCATAATGAACGTAAATACAGGCACCATGTTGAGGAACGCACATGAGAACGTGGCTGACGTATATTTAAGTCCAAGAAGGAAAAGGTATTGGGGAACTGTCACTCTGAAAAACATTGCTATACTTGTTACAATTTGTTTAAATGTGAGGTTTTGGATAGAGGGATTAGGTTTAGATCTTGCCATCCACTAAGCACTTGTTATGTTACACTAAAGACAACATCAAAACTGAACCAGAAGCTTATATTTAGTTACAATAATACTTACCCGAGTAGGGCACTGAGGAAAAGGAGACATATTGTGCGAACCTCCACTTTGTGTTTCCTGTAAAAGTAAAACACTGGCTTTGTCCTGTCATTTGTAAAATTTAGGTAGTTCTAGAAAAAAAGTTGTCACTAAAACAAACAAGGTCATGAATATTAACCAAAGATGTGTTGATTAAGGTGACAGAGAAAGAAGTTTCAACGAGAATTTTTCTTTACTCTGAGCAGGTTGGCAAAATGGATCAAACAATGTTACAAGAAATGAATTTGGCTCTTGCCTTTCATAGATGCAGGCAATAGGTGCCATGAAGATAAACGAAATTGCCTGTCGATATGTTATAATGGACATGTAGTCCATTCCTTCATTAAGAACCTTCTTCAGAAGCAAATTGACCAAAGCCAGAGCCAAGTTAACTAGAATCATGATGGAGACTGGCTTGCACAGTTCATGGCAATGTGTCAACATCATGAAATTTCTGTTTTGTACTTTGTTGTTTGTTAAGCTGTGGAAGAATGGTGTGATGGCGGCTGTTTTGTCCAATATATAGAGAAATTCAATAGCCTCTCAGAACAAGGGAACAAACATGTTGATATATTCCTCTCCACATCACCATTCCCCATTCAATGTTCCATGCTTTATTATTTGCTTGTTTTCAATTTCTAAGGGTCGAAATTTACATGTTATCGATGAGATATTCGTTCTGTCATTGACTCTCCTTAGCCTATATCAGATTTATCAAATCAGTCTTTTCCGGTCAAATTGCCACATTTTTTACATGTTGATTCCTTTCACATTCCCTATCCTACAGATTTCTGCAGCTAAGATCAGTAAGACAAACAAAGAGCTAATAAATTAGATCACGTGTTATTTATATACATCAATTGACATCAGAATAAGCTTCTTATCTTCTGAATAAGTATAATCCAACATGTGGTACCGTTCTTTGGACCATTACCTTCTTATCGTAGTGAATAAGTGTTTGCATTAGAATTTCACTAGTGGTGTAACTTGTAAGCAACATTAGAAAGTTGAGACAGATATGACACTGTCTCCAGTTTCTTTTGGTAACTGGGAATCTGTTTTTCTGATTTACTTACGTTACTAATTATATTTATTTGCCACATTGCATGCAAAAACAAGATGTCAAATCTTGGGAAAAGAAAGATAGCAGAAAGGTGTAAGATGCTATCTAAATGGAATGCAAATTGCAGACGGTGAAAAGAGGTTTGTGGTGTATTTTTTTGCTTTCATGGATCAATATATCATTTATTAGAGACAAGTCATGTAGAATCATTATGAAAAATAAAGCTTTCTGTGAATATTTAATTTGATTTATGTGAATTGATTCCCATGTTCAGTTATTTGCATTGTATTAGTGTAGAGTATAGTTTGGTCACATCATAGCCAAATTATAAAGCTGGAGTTCTTGGAGCTTATTATTCTGGGAATACTATTTTTCCATAGTCTTTAGGACAAATACATCCATTACAAAAAAATTATAGAGACAAAAAGTGATTAGTTGCTATATTGACTAAATTAGAGATCATTTTAAAGATTAAAAAATTATTGATTTCTAAATTAGTTTTTATTATTGATAAATAGTTTTTAAATTGGTATCTAATTAACTATCAAGGTTTTATATACTAATTATTTAGATTTTAAAATTGGTTTCTATTTATTGATTTTTTTTTAGTAATATGAGGAATATGGTGGGAGGGAAAATATTGGAATGCAATAGAAATATAATGAAAGTTGCTTTTTGAAAAGAACAAACAAGAAAACTTTGAAGCCAAAAGAATGGATATTTCCTTGATATAGAAATTGACATTTCACCATGAAAATGAAGGAATACAGTGCCACATTTCCACCAAAACAATTCATCATGCAATGCTTTTAATCAAATAAACAAAGAATCAATGCTTTTGTTTTATTATACTCATAAATAATCTCTTCATCTTCCCAAATATCTCTTTGATGGGATGACACTCTATGATATATATTCTAGTAATAATAAAATAACAACGCTTGAGTATATTTTTAGCCCCTTAAATTTTAAAATAAATTTGTTTCTTATGCTCCAATTAAAATTATTTTATTTCTTGTATTTTGAAAAGTATTTATTCTAATATCTCTTTTAACTATAGTTAATTCTTTGTTTTATATTATTGATAATAATGTCATTTGCATAACAATATATTTTGATTTTACATTCTCATTATTAAATATTTACTACGTGTTTGTTTCCTTTTCAAAAGATATGTACCAGTTTTTTTCTCCAAACTACTGAATTAAAAACAAGCTTAATACACATATTAAGAGTTAAAATACATTTAAACTAAGTAACTATTAAATTATTACGTTTATCTTATTGCATAAATATATTTTTCCGTAGAAGAAATGAGATCTATATGACTAGTATAAAGCTATTAAAATTTTCTTTAAAAGCCAAAAGTATAATCATTCGATCAACTTATTTAATCATTCGATCAACTTATATTTCAGATTCGCCATTCCTTCAAGAAGATTTTTGTCCTTGTTTAGTTATTAATCTGATCTCTGTAATTATTTACTTAACAGTCTTTAGAAACTTATTTTTATATTAAAAATGTTTTAATGGTCTAATGACAGCTCAAACTATTTCGACAGTTTTATACAAACAAAAATTGTAAAATCTAAAAGGTGGACCTAAAAATAAAGGGAAATTAGTGTGTGATTTCAGCTACATATAATAAATAAAACAACACTATATAAGATTGTGCAAAACAGCCATTGATGTAATTAATCTTAAAGAGGAGTAGAAACCAATATATATAGACAAAGTAATTGAACATCCAAACTCTGATGATGATGAGACCCTTTTGGTCCTTTAATCGTGCTGTTCTCCTTCTCCTTTCTACTCTTTCAGTAAAGTAAATATTTTTTTCACTAATTTTTGTATTTCAATGGAAACAACATCAAATTTCATTCGGCTACCATAAGGCCACTTTGACAGGATATAAATAAAATAACACCATATGCTAAGTTGCTGTAAAACAGTCATGCATGTATTTAATCTTAAACAGGAGTAGACAAAGTCAAAATAACTGAACATCCAGACTCTGAAACTCGAGCACAGCAAGGTCCAAATATTTAAACAAGCATACAGACATATTACACATGAATTTTAGAACCATCAAGGGGCATAAAATTGACTACCACAATGATCATTCATCATCCCCATGGCGACGGCTCCTTCTCTTTTCTGATTTGTTGGCATGCCTACCCTTCCTTGAATCATTATGTCCACTTGCATCAGTTTCGGAAGATGATGAGGCCCTTTTGTTCTTTCGCTTGTGCCTTACAATGGAATCTTCAGATGAATCAGAATCTGACAGATGGCTTCTCCTTCTTCTCTTCTCCTTCCTACTCTTCCTACGACTGCTTCTGTACTCCTCGTCTTCATCTAGAGACTTCTCCCTCTTCCTCCTGTGTTCCCTTCTTCTCTTCCTCCTCCTCCTCCTCTCTTCGTCTGAATCATCTGAATCACTAACTTTTCTCTTAGAACTCCTCTTCTTTGACCTACCTCTCTTTCTCCTCTTGTCAGAATCTTTGTCTGATCCATCATCATCTGAATCCCCCTTCTTACAGGAAGAACTTCTCTTTCCACTAATTTTCTTCCCAGACCTTTCAGCGATAATTCTCTCAATCTCTGAATCAATCTCAGAATCTGAACTATCACTGTCCTCCTCCTCTTCTGAGCTCTCAACATTACTTCTCCTATCCCCCTTCTCAGCCTTCAACTTTTTATCCAATCCAACCAACCCCGCAGACTGCATTGCATCAGGATCCTTCTCTTCATTGTCATCCTTGATTTTCACATAGTTCTTGCACTGAAACTTGAGGTGTCCAACACGGCCACATTTCTTGCAGGCCCCACGGGATACATCTACATCAGCATTTGTTATTTTGGCAAGCTGTAGAAGGCCCTGAAAGCTAGCATATGCATTCTCAGCATCAGGTTCTGCATTTGGCAGATTTTGCGAAGAGTCCTTCTTGTCTTCCTTGTTGGGTGCATAAGGGTCATAGCCAATGGCACTTTGCCATATGCCATGGGTTTGAAGAGCTGCACTGCTGTGAACCCTATTGTTCGCAGGCATGCGAACCCTTCCTGCTGTAGCCGGCATCTTGATGTTTCAATTTCAATCCTTCTCCTGAAAAAAGAAAATGCAACTACATTATCAGAAACAGATAAAGGGAGGCAAAGATTCTGTCTTTCCCAAAGAAGGTCTATGACCTACCAGGTGGTAACTCTATTTTCTTTTCTAATGTGTTAATATCCCTTATTTGACATAAAACAACATATATGGCATTTCAAGGGCAATGAATACTATCACCGGTAAAAAAAAAAAAGATTAAATTGCTAATACATTAATCTTATTTTCCTATGTAGTTAACACATAATACATTGATCTTTTTATACATTGCCACTAATAAATTATTAATACATTGATCAGAGTTACAATGGACCACCACAAATATTATATTAACCTGTTAATAAATAGCAATTGTTCTTTTATCCAAATTCAAGATATTATACGCTCTACAATTCAATTCTTCTATGATAGTAATTACGAAGGGACCATCTCATTGTGGTCCATAATTGAAGTACACTGCAACACCCAAACATGCATAAGCATAATATAAAGAGTGAATTCTTATTCACACAGAGGTAGTGATACTCAGCTACTGGTCCCCAATGACCATGGCCACTTATAAGAATTACCAGACTATAAAACATAGATCAATACAATAACCTCGACAAATACCTCCATCACATAAACCTAATATCACAGGGAACAGTTGAAACATGTCATAAAATCAGTCAACACTGTCATTGGAAGAACCATGGAGTGTGATATTCTACAGTCTGTTTTCTAAATACACAGTTCCTGCAAATACTGTTGATGAATGTAAACCTAACCCTACACCCAGATAGGATATGATGGTTTAGTTCAGAGAAAATCATGAATTAGTCAGTTATAATTTTCTACAAACCAAACCCAGCTCTAAATTTACCACACTACATATCCATTGATCGGATATAAAACATGCAAATTCCATATAAACATGCTTTGTTAGCAATTGACCAGATAAATGGAACCATCTTAAAACACCCAAATCTCAATCATTTGTGCAGGCTTCAAACTTCAATGGACCAAAGCAAAACTTACTAATCAATAACAAAAGGCAGAAAATCATGGATTAGACAATTCTTCGAACAACTCGTGTTCAACCAAAGATTCAAATCAACTACGCAAAAACCATCAACTCGGCCCTATTCGTGGACCCATGAGAACATCTAAAAGATTTCAACAAAAATATGCAGAAAAAGGGAGGAAAAAAATATCGGGCAACTAGAACAAGATGTTGAGGCGGCGATTCAGCAAACACCAAATAGATCATAACGAAAAGGAAGAAAAGAATCGATGCTTACCAGTGAATTGGTTGGCGAACAAAAAGATCAGGGAGAACACAAAATTGGATAAGAGAAGGAATTTGAATTATTTGTTTGGGAAATAGGGTTTGTAAATAGGATCTAGAAGAATCGGCAGAAGAGGATCAGAGAAAGTGGGCAAAATAGGATAATAAAACAAGATAAATATAACAACAATTTCACAAATAAAAGGAAAAATAATTAATTTGATCAATTACTAGATTTGGTATTTGTGTGTGAATATGTAATTGGATATGATTTGAAATTATAACTTTTTTAATTAAAACAATAACATCACAAATTTATCTTTATATTTAAAAATAATTAAAAAAATAATTGATATATTTGTGAATTTTAATTGTTTGTAATTAAAATATTATTTCTAACAACATGTAAGAACTAATCTCATAAAAAGTATGAATCATGTAAAATGAGGAAATTTAACAGAATTTTTTTGTTTCAATTTAAAATAATGTTTTAATATTTATAATTGTGAAAGATGTCTACAAACATTTGGAATGTAATAAAGTTTAGTATTTTTTGTTTTAAGTTAAAATAAATTTTATATTATATTTAAATAAATATTATTTATAATTTTATTACTTTTCATATATTATTACTTTAAAAAATTTAAATATTATTATTACTACATAAATATATTTATTTTATTATTATTATTATATTATAATAATCGACTATATATAATATAATTATTATGTTTTTATGTATAATATATAATTAATTATTTATGAATTTTATAACATAATCAATTATGTATTATAGATAATTGATTATGTTATAAATTCTTAAAGATTATATATTATATCTAATCTATGTTATAAATTTTATAATATAATTAATTCTTTTATTTCTATTTTAAATATATATAATATTTTTGTTTTTATTATTGATACATATAATACTTTATTTTTATTATAGATACATATAATATTTTATTTTTATTATAGATATATTTAACATTTTTATTTTATAAATAATTAATTGTTTTATATGTGTATAAAGAAATAATGGAGGATAAATTTGACTTTTTAATATATATTATGTGATTTCTTTTTTGCAAATCTTTCTTTTTCAACATTTTCACGCTTTCAAACACACACTTAACGTTTTCAAATTTCTTATAAAAAAAATAATAATTATAACTTTTTAGTATGTTTAGTCCTCTTTTATAATTTTATGTTTTTACTATTTTAAAGAGTGTTATACTATTGAAGTTGGTTTTTTCACTGATATAGTATTAATTTACTATCCTTTTTTTTTATATTTATCACTATTGTTTATATTGGTTAGTACTGTTATTTTATTTACTTGATATTTGCTTGAAGATGATAATTTACTTTATAAATATACATTTTTGTTATTATTTTAAAAAAGTATATGCTATTTTATGATTCATTAAAAAACTTATTTAACTAATTTTTTTCTATCATATAGACAATTCAATTTTTAAAATTATTTTAAAACTTTATGTCATCTTGATTTAATTTTGGTATATTACTATTCTAGTACTTTTTGTAATAATATTAAATTAGGATTATTCTTATTTTGTGCATTCACTATTTGGTGTAATTTAATTTGTTTTACAGATGTTATAATATTGTAATATTAGCATATATAAATTTAGATTATTATGTATAAATAATCAACATTATTATTTGCTTTTTTTTAATTTGATTGTATAAAGAAAATATGCAAGTGTTCTATTACTTGAAAACAATGTATTATGTAAATAATTAATGCATCATAATCTTTAAACAGCTCTGGTTTTAGAAAATATTTGTCTTCAAACCCTATTCTAACATAATGCAAAAAAAGGACAACTTAAAATAGGTGATTCATTCTGCATCTCTGATTGTTCATGTTATGTGTGATGTTATTCATATTTCAATATAAGTGTTCCAAAACAAACAAACAAACTAGAAAATTGTTTGTTTAAAGTTTTCACTGTTAATGTTCCAAAACAATAATAAGTACACTTGGTAAATTTCTAAACATGAATGTCACAATAGATTTAGTGATCTAACATGATAGTTATATTACTTCTGGTTTCATTTTTCAGAATACACTTAAATAGCATTTCAGATGCTAAAAATACCATTACCTGAGCATTCAGAAGCTCAAAAGGTAGACTAGGTTTAGAAGTGGTATAATGTTAACCTTTCAGGTGCAGTTGCAAAAACAAAACATGGAACTGTTCTTACAGTCACCAGGATCTGTAAAACTCAACATAAAAACACCTGAATAAGCTAATGACTCAAAATTCACACTTTCACCTCCCCTTTGTCTGTTACAGGAATATTTACTTGAGACCTGTAAATTGAATAGTAATAATCAATTTCACAAATGATAATTGAATCAAGAGCTTAAAGAATATAATCAGAATGAACACAGTGTACAAGAATATACTCAGAAAATGCAAGTATCATATAGTCCATTTCAAAGGGCCTGAAGTTTGCAATTACACTAACCTTGCATTCTCCAATTTTGTTACCACATCTTGCATAGCATATATTGTCATCTTTTTCACCTGTTTCAAAGGCAGGAATCAATGAGAAAAGGTCACAAATTTACAACAGAAAGCTGTTGACATGACAATGTAAATACTTCTGACATTTGAATAGACTAATTCAAGAACTAATCAAATTTGCTAGCTATGTGTTGGCTCTGACAAGTTAAAACCGAACACTTAGGAACCACACCGATCAAAAGCCAAAGTAAATAGCTCATAATTTGGATTTTTTTTATGCCTCAATGTCAAGTGTAAGAGGACCAAGTTGATGTCAAAAGTTGACTATACTAAACAGAAAATACTTAAATTTTTAAGGATCAGAAGGGGTTCTACAACCAGTTCTTAGAGCTTTGCAGGGTAGGTAATTGTCCAGTGGTAAAACACAGTTTAAAGTAGGCAGAGGATAGTTTATGCATTTGCTTTGACCATGTATTTGAGTTTTTCTCTCTTATGCACCCTCCCATTTGTGAAAGGCAAATCTTCCCCAACATAAACTAAAAATATTATTCAGAAAATCTGTGTCTAACATCAAGCAAAAATAATACCAAGATAGTGCATACAAGTGTGAACAACTTATAGTCAAGTCAATAAGATTTCTCGGTAGTATCCTACATAGAGTAGGGTCAGCAAGCAAGTCACCTACATAGGAGTGTCTAGAGGTGAGAATAGATCATATTTATATAGCTAAATAGGTTAGGTTAGGACTTCAGAAAAAAGTTATTAAGTCTGCTAAACCAACCTATTTATTTATCTATTTGAATATAAATATATATACACATGATTATCTGACTCGGAAGTCTATGTAGACTCGTGGGAGCTCCAAATACTTGAACTCATGGACTCAACTTAGACTATTAAGAGTCTACTTAATGTGAAAAACTGATATAATGTTTGTACATAACATACCAATTTAACACCATAACTAGTTAAAATAGCAAACAATAATTTCATAATTTAACACCATAACTAGTTAAAATAGCAAACAATAATAAGGTTATTAGTGCAAGACTACTATAAAAGTTCAAACTACACTAACAAAATAAGTTCATACAATTACAAAACATAAGTTCTAAAAGTGGTAATGGTTAAAAAGGGAAAAATGTTGTTCCCACCACCCCTCTCTCTTTTCTTTATTACAGATGTCATTCTCTTTATTCCTAATCTTGTTCTCCGTTTACATCATAGTTGTTTATCCATTGTGTTGCACATTATTGGTCCTCAATTAGTCACATTAGCATATTTCTCCCTTTTAGTGGTTCTCTACTTTGTACTAAAATGGGTTGTTTAATTTATTTTTCTAATTTCAATTGAAATAGGTTGCTTAATTGATTCTTTGAATTTAAAATTGATAATAGAACTTAAATCCATGCTTTTAATTATTTTCAATACTTGCTTTCCAATTGTCAGTATTGTGAAAGTAATAACTTTTTTTGGTGAAGTTTGAACTACATAGTAGTCATGAACTTATTTTAGAATTGTTGAATTATTGTTTTACTATTGTGCTTAATTATGGTGTTGAACTATTGGTTTGTCATTTATAGCTATTAATTTTTTTTCAGATGAAGTAAACTCATTAGAGTTTACAAATTTAGTCAAAAGAACTGAGTTTGATAACTTTGACTCTAGATTAATCCTTCTCAATGGCATCTAACAAGCCAAACGAAATTGTTGAATTCAAGAAATGAACATACTAAATTCTGAATAAATTATAGAAATTTCAAAAGAAAAAAAGACAATATTTCTGTACAAACATTTACCTATAGAAGAGTTTCTTCCTTAAAAACACCAAAAACAGTCAACCAACATTCTCCTTAAGTCTATTACAAAATATTGTACATCCGCAGCTAACAAACCGAATACAGAGAGAACATAACTTCCTAATTTACGCACAGCCCATCAAAGATGAAGCAAATAAAAGGCAGAAACAAATCAATACATATAGTGTGGCATACCTCCAATTTGTCCTCAGCAGACCCATGGTTTATAGGAAGTGTACGAAATTCCTCTGTCAAACGAAAGCACTCCCCAACATTTTCAGGAGAAACAAAATCCAATGCTACCTTAATACATGACTGCAAAAGGACGACATACAAACAATAAAATAATTTTATCAATATCAATCATACCAATTCCATTCTCAACTCCTCTATTGTAACAATTTATTTCTCTAAAATAAAGAAACAAAATATGTTGAAACAAATAAGAAAATTCTAAAGCTATTTCATGTTAATCAATATGAAGATATATTTTTACACCAATCAACTGCCTTTGATAACACGTCTACTCATGTTTGGAACCTTTATGTTATATGAGATATTTGAGTGACTGATGTTTGGTGATTCTTGTGTAACAATTTGTCCAGATTTGGAAGACATGGTGTGTTTTGTGCAGGTTTTTTGGCTTTTATATCCTCATCGCAAGGTCGGTTTGATGGGTTTGACGCTTGGGTGTTTAGTTTACTTCTGTTTGCTGGCAAAGAATGAGTTTAGTTGTTGGACTTTTGTGTCTTGTCTTGAGAATTTGTTCATTTGGAGGGTTGATGTAATTGTATATTGATGTACTTTTGTATCTTGTTATGGTATGTTAATGTGGCTAACGTAATGTCTGTGGGATCCCCAGCTAATTGGGAGATAAGAAGCTTGTGTTGGGATTATTTGTATAAGGGTTAGGTCACCCCTGAAGTGCCTCATTTTAATTTATTTATTATTTGCTGATTAAAAAAAAATACTCAACTTGCCTACAAGATCTTGGAATCTGTCCCAAAAATACCCTTTGATGAAAATGAGTTGTAACCACAAAATCTTTTGGCACTAAAACACAATGTTCAGAATCATATCCAGTACCAACAAGATGATGTTTGAATATGAAAACTTGGCCTTTGAATGTCTTCAAACAGTAATTACATCTCACTTTTTTTCCATTACCTAAAATATCTACTCCTTGTCTCCACCCAATATTAGTCTCATCTCCTATAGCCTTTATACTTCTAGTGGAAGTGAGGATGTAGCAACATTGACATCAGTAGAATTTGAACCCCTTCCAAACACACTAAAACTTGTATTTGAACATAACCAAGCAATGAAACAAAAGAAAGCAATGAAGCCAAATCAAAATAGACCCCAGAATGAAATTCAAGCCACACCCCAAATAAAAAAAAATCCTAATCAAATTGAGCCACAAAGTGTGACATCCCAAAATTCAAAAACCCTACCCAAAACGAAAGCAAAACTACAGGAGGAGGTGACAACACACAACCGCAATGTGACGACAAGACAAGGCTAGGCAACATGATGCGATGCCTAGGGCAGAACATGACACAAGACACAAACAACCACAACAAACCGCAACGGCAAGCTGAGGTGAAAGTAGAGGCATGGTGAAGGTAACAATGAACACAACCTAAATCGCAACACTAAACAAAATGACCCATGTGTGGGGATTGTTTTGGACTTTTCTTCTACACTCATTCACTCGACCTCAAACTCGTAAGTGTGTATCAATTCGTCCAAGTGTGATTTAAGTTTGCTAAAAAACAAGTCTACACACAAGATTACTTTTGACCCATCACTAAACTCGTAAACTCAAAAGGGATTATAGGTTAACCCTAGAGTTTGATAACCATGTCACCACCCCTTAGAACAAACTCTAAAGTTTATGGCAACTTTGTATGTGATGACCACGATGAGTGAGAGCATCTCTATAGTCCACCACCGACCTCAACAACACTACTTAGGCAAACAACGATGGCACATGGTTATTCTTCGTTTGCATGGCAAGTAAAACGAAGCTCTCAAGATCAAGAGCTCTAATACCAACTTGAACTATGTAGAAAAACAAAGAAACAAAAAAAATCTATTGGTAACTATCACACCAATTACATTCTCAACCCTTCTATTTGTAACAATCAATCTATGTAAAATAAGGAAACAAAATACACTAAAATAAATAAGAAGATTCACAGATAGTTTATCTTAATAAATATTAAGATCTAGGAAGATAATTTTATCCCAATAGATCATTATTTACAACATAAACAAAGAAGCATCATAAAATACTTAGACATATCTATACACTCTACACAAACAAGGATACGTTATGCCTATCATGGTTATCACAATCATGAGTTAACTCACAAACTGACAATTTTACAATGGCAAAACCTTGGTTCGAGTCAACTCACTCTTTGGAACTAGTATAGGATCGTGTTGACCCAAACAATCTCACAACTAGTGTGGGCAAGTTTAGTTGCATTTTTTTAAATTACAAATGCACCAACCTAGTTTTTGGTTGTAGAAATAAAAGAAAAATTGGGGATCAAACATACTTTGGCATCACGATTCTTCCCCTTAAACTGCAACTATTGGGCATCACAATTCTTCACTTTGTTCTTCCTCGTCACAACATTGTATTTCTCATCACAATTTCTCTTCACAACAGCTAATGTACTTCGTGAATGCAGATGTTCTTCTCAGTTTTTCTTTGACTTATGTTCGCAGTATCAAGTTTCCCTCATCTGTTGAAAATTTAATTTCAGGTTTACATGAAAAAATTTACCCTCACTGTTCACACAATTTCATCATCATTGACAACTCCATTCGGTTGAGTTAAGGGTCAGCTCCCTTTCATTTGATTGTTGTTTACTGTCCTGTTTTCTTTTTTAGTACAACTTCAAAATTTCCAGCTTTCTATTAAAATTACATACTTCCTATTCTATCATGTGATTCATACTGACCTGTTTTTTCACTACCCCAAATTTGCATACAATGTCTGTTTTTCACTGCCCCAATTAGCTGATACTAATCACATTTTTATTAGCTGAAATTGAAACTTTTATTCACACTAATTCTTATATTGTTTTACATTTAATATTCAGTACCATTTAATTTGAAATATATATGGGAGTGGGACAGGATCAAACTCAACAGATGGCAATGCAGATGTCTCCACAAATACTAAAACTAGAAGTAAAAATGCTCCATTTATTTGGTGTTGTTTGAACTTAATTAGTAGTAATTTACTACAGGACTTATTAATTATTATTGGGATTCACAATTTTGCACTATTATGGAATTAAAATATTGAATTTTTCTGTTATAGGTATTTTAATAATTTTTTATATGAAATAAACTCTTACAAGTTTAAGATTCAAGTATACAAAACTCCAAAGACTTTGCATAAACTCTTGAATCTAATAACCTTGACACCTACAATGAAGATTAAACAATTTTACCCTATATGTTCATTTTACCTTCAGATTTCTGACTTGGTGAGGACAACCAGCTGGAATGAAAACAGCATCTCCTAGCTTCTGAATGAATGTCCAGGGCTCAATTCCTACAAGAAAATACATAACTGTCAATGTGGAGAGGCAGAATTCAGACCCCTACCCCCAATCAAAATACGAAAATTGTGTTACTAACCGAACTCCTCCTTAAGCTTCCTCTTATGCTCCACGGTCAAATAGAAGGTCTGGTCATGGATGGGGTGAATAACCTTCATTCATCACCGAAGGACAGACCCATTTAAGAAAAAATAAAGTCTAATGAGTGAGGTACCCTCAGCTGATGGATTATCCATATACAACAGGTATTATCTGCCAAATACTTCAAAATAACTATTCACACAATCCATAATGACATGTATTTAATGAAAATTTTATTACAGGAAAATGAGGGAATAGGAGAATTTTATAAGGGTGAAAACCTCCAAATATTACAAATATAACCACTAAATCTATTTGGTAGGAACCAAGCTTTACTAATAATATCCAATACTAATTTACCTGCTTTAAAGGAGAGCAGTGGATATGCCTAAACTCTCTGAAATGCTTCCTCATATACTCCTGCAATTTAGGTACATCCTGCCTCCGAAAAATATCCCACAGAGCACCTTCTGAACCATCCCCTGCAAACGACAGATCACTTTCTTGCTTCATATTTACTTTGTCAACCTCTTTGAGCTCTGATCCACATGAAATACCATCCTCACTAGCAATGGCAACCTCACTACCAACAGAGGGTTGATGAAACTGATCTTCTTTCTCATCACAACATCCACTTTTGTTTTCCAAAACTTGGACACTATTTTGCTTCTCCAAGGAATTTATGGCAGAAGATATATTATCATGCATGTCAACATTAGTTTCTCCATCCTGATCATCACTAAGTAGCTCCCTTTTGTCTTGCTCAAAGTGCTTTTGTTTCAACTTCTCAATGGCAGTAAGATGCTTTGGTTCCAATTTAACTTCAGCAATATGAGTCAACACATTTACCTAGAACAGCCAAATTATTAAAAGGAGAAAAAAAGTACTTTAATTTCATCATTGATGTGTGTGAAATCCAGAATATACAGCAATAAATACAAAACACTGACAAATATTTGATAAGGAAAAGCAATGCAAAAAGAAAAAGTGTACATAAATTACAGCTTTATCTGTCTGATCCAAAGGCACTGTTTAGCTCAAGTTCTTCCAAAAACAAAAATGTAGTGATTAACTATGAATGAAGACAATGCACAAAACAGAAAAATCATGATGTGAATTGAAACAACAATCTGCTGATTCTGCTCATAAGAAACCAAACAGAGAAATGAAATGGCTTAGCAAATACAACAATGAATACATCCTACAAATTATGCACCTTCAAACATGAAACTCTATTGGAAATAACACCCTAAATGTTCAAATAATTTAGAAGAAATCCTTGAAGATAACAAATCAGGAAGGAGAAAGGGAAATCGAGCATACTGCATCAGACATATCACAGTGGAGCTTAGTAACCGAGTCACCACGTCCAAGCTCCTGAGGAAATCCATAAGCAATATATGTCTTTGGCCCCATGTCTGGCTTTATACACTTTCTAGGCAATTTCACAGCTAGGTTAAGAGAACCACCAAGAGGATCAGTATATTCCTTGAATGGCAAGGAAGATATGAACTCAGCACAATGTCGAGGCAGGCGTTCCTCAAATAAATTAGAAGGTGGCCAGTCTTTCAATTTCAATATCTGAGGCCAATTAAGCCAATCTTCACGAGCTCTTGTATACCCAGTAAAGAATTGATGAATATTAATTTCACCCTGGATTTAACCAACAACTCAAAAATGCAGAAATCAGCAACAATAGAATAGCAGACATGTCAGGTGAAAGCAGTAAAGAATTACAGAAGCAGTGAAATAAAGCAGACATGACTTGCTCTAGTCTGATTACAAAACAAAAAAGAGCAACAAAATTAAAATACATTTTACACAGCATTGGCTAGATGTAGTGGCAAGGGTTAAGAAGCAGACAATCATAATAGAAAAACATGGTGCAAAGGCAACAGGAAAGGGTTTGTTAGACAAAGAAAGGAAATAAGAATGGGGGCATGAACCAACAGACAACAAGAAATTGATTTAAATTTCTAAGTGATATAATAGGGAGCAGAAGCTAGGACAAAGAAGGTGGATATAATGTTGATGATGATTGAAGCTCATATAATACCCATATTTCTAGAAAATGTTGGGAGAGACAACATAAAGCAAACAACAAGTATTAGAAGCATGTGACTAATATATGAACTACATTCATAAAAATGACTTCTACTTACCACCCTAATGTGTTTTAATGACCCACATTCAACCTTGGACTGGTATCTCTTTATGACCCAGAAAGCAGAACATCAACGATTTGTTTCTTTTAGTTGAACTACCCACCAAAATATGGTAATATTTAGGTACATTGCAAAATATTTGTAGGACATTCAGTTCAGACAAGTTCATGGAAGTCAGCAATTGACAATATTAAATGCACTGAAACAACACAAAATCCAGAAAACGGATAAGTTACAAGATTCAGGAAATTTAACATAAATTTGCTAAAACTAAATTATTCTTTATTAGCCATTTGAAGCATAGTGGTTCCAGGTAAAACAAGTACCAATATTAAATAATTTAAACATAAGTTTCATGGGTGTCAATAATGAACTTTAAGCAAAAATCACTCAGTTGAACAAAGTTTAAGATTGAGAAAGTAAACAAACCTCACACCAATCTAAGCAATCAATTGCCTTCACATCCAAATGGTGTTCATGCTTGGTCTTAGTCATCTGACGGAATGCACGCCACATGACAAGGGGTTCCCAGCTTAAGCCAGACATAGAATCAATCACATGGCTAACAATGACAGGCTCCCCCTTTTCCCAATGCCACTGAAAATGCCCTAAATCCTCTTCTTGTAGTTGTACAGCCCTAGGACAGTACAAATAGTTGTCACTGGAATCTGCACGGGAAGCAGCCTTCCTCATACCATTATATCTAACATCTGTGTTTCTATCAAGCCTTGAACACAAACAGAAGTTGTCAGGGGGGGTCCCAAGCTCATATGTTTGTGCTAGTTCATTTGCTTTACACAATAAATCACTGATAAAATTTTGACCTAATACACTTCTCAGTTCAAGAAAACCATGGTTACATTCATCACTGACTTTTGGACAAGGAATGCTACCATTACTTTCTGCATGCCATCCAGATCTTGACCATTCACGAACTACAGGCTTAGCAACATCATTTGATTCAGTTTGGTTTACCCTTTTATTTACTTTTTCACCATGTAAGTAACCACGACCTTGCCAGGAAAACTCCAACATAATTGGATCTGCACCACCTACAAGCTGCCCACTGCGAAGCTCACGGCAACAGATGAGACAAAGATCGAAAGAGCATTTTGTACAGCTTCTGTGGTAATCAAATATTGACGTTTTGCAGTTGTCACTGCAAGAGAGTGTTAAGTTAACAAATAAAAATACAAGGATGACTGGGAAAAAGACAATAAGATGTGAGAAAGATCCCAACCAATATACACGCTCTGTCATAGAATAATCTGCATGTACTACATTTAGCTCTGAGACTGCGATCCCTGTAGTGCACATTCAAATAGCTTATTATACAATGAAATATATGGAACTTGTACTCTGAACTCTGACTGGAGCATAAGATGAGATGCAAACTTAAGCTATGCTGCTACAGTGCATACAAGAAAAATAGCTCAAAGCTGTTAAGGGATCCAAAGATCGAGAGAGAAAATTAATTCTAAATAAATGGATTGCAAAACAAACAAAACAATTATTATAAAACAGATAACTCTTTCTCTTTTGCAAGCCAGAATTTGTTGCATAGAGATATGTTGCTTTATGATGGTTTAATGCGTGTTCGAACAAACATGCATCAATCAAATATTGTCTTCTTCAGCATCAAATTCATTTGTTTACCAAGAAACATTGATTCACATATTAGTAACCTAAATCAACACTTTTAATGGAAAAAATACCCTGTATCTTAGCTTCTGTCTCTTTCTCAACCATTTGTTCTTCATCCAACAATCTTAAATACGGAAGAAGTACTTGCATCAAATACGTAGAGAGTTCAACCTTCTCATCTTTATTGGTTTTTGTTTTTTCCTTCATTTCCTACATCAAATTAAATGATAACATTTTAAATGCTGAACTCAGAAAATCGCAAGAAAACCTATCTTGAAGAGGGAAAGACCTAACTTTAATCAGTACATCAGATCTCAAGCATGCTTTGCAGTTGCAATTACCACGACACACAGGACATGCCTCAGCAAAGTAATCCTCTTCCAGATGAGGATACCTAAAGACACAGAAAATACTTTAAGGATTAACAGTTGGTGAAGTTATCATCATTCAAAACCAAAACTACCAAATATTGCAATAACTTTTCCAGGAATTGATCTAGGAATTGTTTCTATCAATTAAGACTCTTCCCCCTAACTTAAGAAATAGTACATATTAAACATAGAGTATGTCATTTCTAGAAATTCCCCATAGAAATTATTGAACATATGGATAAACAACTGGAGATGCCATTCATACATGGGCTTGCCATTTCAAGTCTTTCCAGTAATCTGTTTAAAATCTTACAGCACAAAGAATATGTCAGTAACAACCCACTTGGTAGCAGGCAATGCAGTGATGACACAGAAATAAACCTCGTATAGGTCTTATCCAACCAAACAAGGCATGTTATAATATCATGACATTACAATTTACACAGAAAGAACAAATAAATTTGAAAGGGAGACAAAGTTATACCAATTTAGTATACAAGGTACGCAAAATCTTTTCCTATTACAGTTTGTGCACCTCACAACCCTGCCTTTATCATTTCTCTGACATTGATGGCACATTGAGGACTGTTCTTCAGTCAACTGTCGCTTTATAAACAGAAACACGACCTCAAATATGAGCTAAGTTATGTTCATATGCAAAGCCAAACTCAAACAAACATCCATACTTTATATTGAACAATAAATCATGTCACCTTACTATCCTTCTTGTTGATTTTTGGCATCACCACTTCTATTTTGACTTTAGGGCTTCTAAGACTATATTGTTTCTGACTGCCACTTCCTGAAAAAAACGCAGGCGTTTCAAACTCGTCGTCATCTTCCTTAACAACCTTTCTTTTTCTCCCACGTCTCTTATAAGCAACCCCGCCATTACTCCCAGGCTTCTCTCTCACACCTTCTTGAACAGAAGAAGAACCACCCTTCTTCTCCAACAAATTGCCCCCTGACATCTTCAATTCCATGTCTTCCTTCTCTTTCTTACTCTTTCTGCCACGCTTCTTTTTCACACGTTGAACAGAAGAATCTCCTACCCCACCATTTTGACCATGGTTAACGTATTCAACACCATTCTTCTCCAACAAATTGCCCCCTGACAACTTCATTTCCATGTCTTCCTTTTCTTTTTTACTCTTTCTGCCACGCTTCTTTTTCACGCCTTGAACAGAAGAAGAAACTCCAACCCCACCATTTTCACCATGGTCTCCGTCTTGACCATTGTTCTCCTCCAACAAATGGCCCTCCAACACCGTTCCCATACCCTCCTCCTCTTCACTCTTTCTGTCACGCTTCCTTTTCACACCTTCTGCAACAGAATAATACCCTCCTGCCCCATCATCATCTTTTCCAGCGAAGTCGATTGCTTTAGTCTCATCAGCCTCACACACAGCATTAAAATCCAAAGATTGACTATTTTTCTCTGTGGGGTTTGAATCCACGGGAACGGTGACTGCGTTCCCTTGTCCCATGTCACTTTCGCGCGCCATGAAGTAAAGGGTATCGAAATATCGTTAGTATATTGCCAAAAACCAAATAAACAAGATCAAGAACCACTAATGACAGTGATAAAGGTTGAGCAAAAGCGAATTGTGAACCCTAACTATCTGGCGGTGACTGTCTTCATTCTGACACTTGTGCTACACACAACAAAGAACATTTACCTAGATTACTATGTTACGGCATGTTTTTATGGGGAAATGCTAAATAAAAATGCAAAGGGGAGGGAGAGTTTTCAAATCCGGCGCCAAGGTTAAATTTTGATGAAATACCTCCAAATTTAATCACCTAGTTAACCGAAAAAATGATTTCAGTGGATAATTAGTTGGAAGTGGGCAAAAGGGTAAGCATAGAAATCGAAGAAAAAGTAGGAAAAGAAGTAAAGTTCGAAAATCGATGCTTCATGTGTGTTCAGTCAGAAGAAAAGTGGGGTGTGTGAGAAGAACAGTGTCTTTCTGACAGAGTAATTCAAAACTGTGGGCTTTAACCTATGGGTAGGTCAATCTCAAGGATCTTGTTTTTTACAGTCACAAATTGGGAAATTTTTTTTTAAAGAAAATACCCTCTTTTTTATTTTTATTTCTTTAAATAATCTATCAATCAATTCATTGATGAAGCTATCTTTTATAATCTTGCTTTTTTCTTAAATTACACATGAAAAATGGATAACAATTGATTAGTTAAATTTTTACTTTATTTTAAATGTTTTTCATTTTTTAAATATTGCACTATTTAAAAAATTTGCTTTTAATATTTTATATTAATTTAAATATTTGGTTGTTCTTGAATAAATAGAAATAATTTAATGTTTATGATTTGTTTATTTATTCACTTTCTATTTAATAAGTACATGTATTTTAATATTCCTGAGTGTTTAATTTCTATACCAAAGATACAAATATTTTAATAATTTTCATTAATCTAACGTCTACTTAGTGTTTTTAATATAACAATAAAAGTAGAAAAATCAAGTTTTATTCAAATAGAAATATATTAGTAAATTACAAAAAAAAATATATAAATAAATAATCAATTCTCATTTTATAGTTATTTGAATTTTAAAACATAGCTATTTGAAGAGTAAAATTGTAAAAGATTGTGTAGAGGTGTAATTTCTTATAAATGATTATGTATGTTATTTTTAATAGGGCAAATTTACTCTTTAATAAATAAATAATATTTTATTTTTTAATGTAAATTTTAACCATTTTATTATTTAAGTTTGTGATGATTTTTGTGAAAGATCATGTTATAGGTGACCTTAGAAACGTTGTAACTTTTTTACTAGATGACGTCACATATTAAAAAAGAAAATTAATATTTAAGTAATCATTTGTAATACATCACAATTACTATTACATGGTAACATCATACACAATTACACCATTAAATATAGTATATGATTTTTTTTATATTATGAGTAGTTATTTCAATTTTTAAAAATTGTTATTTGAAGAGTGAAACCGTAAAAAATTGTATATGAATGTATTCTCTTTATATAATTTTATAAATAACAGTAATAATTGTCTATATATATCATCTTTAATTGAATAATTTTACTCTTTAATACATATATTATATTAATCTGAAAAAAAAAGATATACGTAATTAAATAGTTAATCCTATTGCATAAAAAAAATACAGTTGTTTATAATAAAAATTATATATTTATATAATTATTATAAAAAATAAATATAAAAATAATATTATTCTTTGAATTTAATATATTTTTTATTTAAATTTTTTATAATTATGAATATTTAAATATTATTTATTTTATCTAACAATTTGTATATATTAACAATGTGAGATAATCCATATTTTATTAAAAAAAATAATTTTCATTATTATTTTTCATGTTTGAACAATCTTTCGTATTTTGTATTTTTTTTAAGTCATTTATTGGACACTATTAGAGATAGTATTTTAATTATTAACTACTAGAATGTCTAAATAACTAAATGATTTATTAACTAATTATTTTTAATATAAGGGTACTAAAAATAATTTATAAAAATTTAATTAACTCAATTTTAAATAAAAATATTTTATATTTTATTATTTAAATAATTATATAAATAATGGTAAATCTGTAAACTTACATTTTAAAAGTTAAAATTGTTATTACAACCATCACATCAGTCACAACTTTCAATAAATTTTTTTCATGAATCACATACGTTAATCTAAACAACTTTATTTTTTTTCATGTTTTTCTCTCAAATCATTATAAATTCACTTTCTCCTAACAAAATTTTTCCTTAATTCAAATACGCTGCACAATAAATTTTTTAAGTGGACAATAAATTTAATCTTGTTCCATACTTTTTTAAGTTATTGAATGTAGAATCACATGAGTTGTCAAACAATTTTGGAGAAGCAAATTCAAAGTATACATTTTCACTCAAATAAAGAAAAATATTATTTAATTTTATATCCTCATTTATCAATTATTTCCACTTGATTCTTATAATTTCAGTGTAGATGTGATTATATTTTTCTCTGTATATCATCACACTATTTTCTCCCTGTCCATATCAAATAAAATAAGAGTATACTTGGAAAAAATTATATTAAAAATATAAAAATGAAAATAAAATTTAAAGAATAATGAAAAAGTACATTGAAAAAGCACATTTTAAGATAAATGAACAGTATTTTAAAAAACAAATCAACAAATACACGAGAAAGATAAATATAAGGTAAAAAAAAAAACAAAAGAAACAAAAATAGAAGACATTGATTCAACTAACTATTATTTAACATAACTCAATAAAAACAATTAACAGATATAATTGAGAATACTCACCTTATTTTTATTCATTCCAAAAAAAAATAATTGAGTTGAAATTTGATTATGCACCAACTAATTCTTAAGTTTTATCTGTTATGATTAAACGATAAAACACAACAACAAAAAATTGTGAATAATTTATGTGAGGGTTATTGAAGACAATCAACATTCATACAAACACTATGATAACATTAAATCGATAGTAGAAATATTTTCCCAATCACTCACAATCCTCAACTAACTTAACTATTTAAAAAACATAAATAAAACTTTACTAGTTGATTACAAATATTCTCTCCAACAAGAACATTTTGTATATAAATAAGAAGAAGAAATAATGAGGGGAGACTTTTTTACTAAAACCTATAAGAAAAAATACATTTATATAGTCACACACGAACGTGTGTACTAAGATTTTTTTATTCTTTAGTTACTAACCAATAATAAAGAGACTCCATAATTAAGAACACGTTTTTTTTATGTTTCCATGTTACATTAATGTTAAGGTTATTTTAAAATATTGACTCTAATATAAAATTTATAAAATCAATATTTTAATTAGTTTTTATTTATATTGAAAAAAATATTTTTAGGATAAAAATATAACTTTTTATTTTTATGGTCTAAGAATTATTTTAATTTTTTCATTTATGAATGTATGTTTAAGAGAGGATCCGAGGAAAGTGCGTGTGCGTGTGCGATGGGATCGAAGGAAGAAACTGGCGGCGCCGGCGAGGCGAGCCTCGACGGGCTTCCGTCGGCGCTGGTGGCGACCGTCATGACGAAGCTGGACATCGCCTCCATCTGCTCCCTGGCCTCCACCTCCTCCGCCCTCCGCTCCTGCGCCCGTCACATCCTCTCCTTCCTCCCCTCTTTCAACCTCCTCGTACCCCTCTTTCTCTCTCTCCTAACCTTCTTCTTTCTTATTTTTTCCGAAATTTCCCAAACTCATTCTCCGTTTTGTTCCAGGACACTGCTCCCTCCGGCGACCTTCTCCGACCCCTGCTGCCGCCCAATCCCTACCTCACCACTCTCAAGCTCGATTGTTCCCGCCTCGATGACTCCGCCATCGCCTTCCTCCTCAAACCCTCCCTCCACGACCTCTCCCTCCACAATTGCGCCGATTTCAGTGGCAGACTCTTGTCCGAGATCGGCACCCGCTGCAAGGATCTAAGGTTTCGTCTCTTTCATCTCCCGCATCGCTCGCTTTTTCGGTTTCATGCAATGCTAGCTCGCATCTTCGTTTGTAGATTTTTTTCATTGTTTTGATTTGAATATCTTTTACTGATTATGAAAACTATTGCCGAAGTATGAAGAATTGTAGAAATTTGAAAGAAGTTAAAATTATGACAGTGAATCTAAGTGAGGTACGAAGAATTGTAGAAATTTGAAAGAAATTAAAATGATGACGGTGAATTTAAGTGAGGTTACACCAAACACTTAATTTCTAGGTTAGGCAAGACTATTAGGAGGAATCTAGAAATTTGTTTAGCACAACTCTAGAGAGAATTTAGAGAATTTTGAACAAGTAAAAATGTCTCAATTGACATAAAAATTATGACGGTTAATCTAAGTGGGGTTATAAAATGTCTCAAATTCATGTTTCGGTAATAGTGTTCATCATTCGGCGAAGATTCAAATCAAAACAATGAAAAAGATGATCAATAAATGAAGATGCAAGCTAGGATTGTATCAGAGTTATATTCCTTCCGTTCATCTTTTTTTTTTCCATTCAGGTCTCTTTACCTTGGCTCTGTTGCCGAGAAAAGAGGGAGGGCCATTCATATTTCCGATCTGGAGGAGTTGCTCAGCGGTTGCTCCCATTTGGAAGTAAGCGTGCATTTAAAGTTAAAGCCTTTATTCAATCTCAACATTTGGGAACATAATATTATGCCAAAACTTGCGTACAGTTCCTTAGTTGTGTTCTGATACAAACTTTTAATACATGATTACACCGCAAAATCTCTGGATTATGAAAACGTATTTACCATGTTGAATAATAATCTATTGTAGCATCTCATTTACTAATGTGCCTTGAAATTTCTCTGAAAGATTCTAGTTGTAAATATGGCAGTGTTCTTTGATTGTTGATTTAATTGGGTCTAAGATGTAGTCTGATTATTTTGGTAGGAACTGATTCTGATGTTTGATGTCTCCCTCTTTCTACGTCACAACTTTGCTCGAGTGTGGGCTTCTGCTTCAGAGAAACTTGCTTCTCTTGAAATTGGCTACATTTCTTCAGTTACCGTCACTGAACTACTGAGCCCGAATTTGGGATCCCATATGCCCTCAAATCCCGTTCAACCTTCCATACTTCCAAGCATTCAGAAACTATGTCTTAATGTGGACTATATAACTGATGCTATGATTGGCACAATATCCAAAGGCCTAATCTTTTTGACTCATTTGGATCTTCAAGACGCACCATTGATTGAACCAAGAATTACATTTGACCTTACCAATGCTGGTCTTCAACAAATTAATCAACTTGGGAGATTGAAACATCTTTCTTTGGTTCGAAGCCAAGAGTTTCTTATCACCTACTTTCGAAGAGTGAATGATCAGGCATTACTTCTAATGGCAGACAAGTGTGCAAACATGGAAAGCATATGCCTTGGTGGCTTTTGTCGTGTCACAGACACTGGTTTCAAAACCATCCTGCATTCTTGCTCTCGCTTATACAAGCTTAAGGTCACTCATGGGACTCATTTAACTGATCTAGTTTTTCATGATATTTCCGCAACATCCCTTACTCTGACACATGTTAGCTTAAGACGGTGCAATCTGTTAACTAACCATGCTGTTTTGAGTTTGGCATCAAACAAGGAACTCAAAATTCTTGACCTGAGAGATTGCAGAAGCCTTGGGGACGAAGCTCTCCAAGCCATTGGCACTCTTTCTATGCTGAAAATTTTACTATTAGATGGCTCTGATATAACTGATGCAGGGCTTTTGTACTTAAGACCATCTGTCATTAGTTCACTGTATGCATTGTCTCTTCGCGGCTGCAAGAGACTAACTGATAAATGTATCACAGCTCTATTCAATGGCTGCTGTGTGCTGGAATTGCGAGAACTGGATCTATCTAATCTCCCTAACCTCTCAGATAATGGAGTTCTGCTGCTGGCAAAAAGTAGGATTCCCTTCTTTGAACTCCGTATGCGACAGTGCCCTCTAGTTGGTGATACTGCAGTCATGGCATTAGCTTCAATGCTGATTGATGAGGCCAAACATGGAAGCAGTTTGCGATTGTTGGATCTTTACAACTGTGGTGGCATTACAGCACTTGCATTTCGCTGGTTGAAGAAACCATATTTTCCAAGGCTCAAATGGTTGGGAGTGACTGGAAATGTTAACAGAGACATGGTAGATGCTTTAGCCAGAAGCAGACCTTTCTTACATGTGGCATGCCATGGTGAGGAGCTTGGGGCTGATCCCTACGACACTTCAGATGGGTTATACACACATGATTATGATGATGTAGATGAATTTGAACAGTGGCTTCTTGAAGCAGATATTGACAGTGACTATGAAGAGATGGGCGATGCTGAAAACAATGATGAAATGGTTGTGTGACTTGCTTTTATACTGTTGTTGTTGTGTCTTTATGTGATGACTCTGTATGTATATATCTATGTTTGTTGTAACTTGTTCTTTAGCTAGATGTTATTTGTCACAGGTTTTAGTACCAATCAAAGACTTTTGTATGATCCTTCCATGTAACTTTCTAATGTTGTGTAAAATTACCCTAGATTCATGTTTGTTGTAACTTGTTCTTTAGCTAGATGTTATTTGTCACAGGTTTTAGTACCAAACAAAAACTTTTGTATGATCCTTCCATGTAACTTTCTATGGATAATGTTGTGTAAAATTGCCCTAAATTTTACTTTGACCAATTCTCTCACCTTAATATTTTGATCTTCTTTAATCTTTCAAATCCTTCTAGTTTGCCTATATTTTTGTTGAGTTTTTTTCTTCAAAATTTACTAGATCATATATTAATATTGTGATGTGGTTGGATAGTTAAATCTTTTTATTTAATCATTATTAGTATACTTTCTATAATTATTAATTAGTTGAATTCACAAAGGATAATTGTATAAAACTCTAATTTCTTTCTGCAATAATTTTATTCAGGAAACTTAAAAAGTATAAAATTTTAAAACATAAAGGAAAGTCATGAATAAATTGTATTTGTGTTTGATGTTTCATGTGGACTAAGTATATGATTGATTAATTATTAACACATACAATATTCACTTTTTTTTACAATAATGATAATGATAATTATATATTTATAAATTTATAAAAAGTAATTACAAAAATAAATAATTTTTATGATTTTATTGTAAGAGAATTTTTGTTATGAATAGTTATTTAAATTTAAAAAATAGTTACTTCAATGCTAAAATTGTAAAAACTTGTGTCTACCAAAAGCGTAGTTAAAAGGAAATTTTATTTTATTAATTTTATAGATTATTGTTATTATTACGAGGAACATGATTAGTTACGGTTTTATTATCAAAAACTAATTTCTTATTATAATTGTTAAGAATCACTGAAGGATTATATACAATCGTATTCTTTAAGAGTGGTATTTAACATAAAATTTAAAATTTAACATTGTTTTTTATTTTATGTATAGATACAAAAATTTAAAAATGGTTGTTATATATTTTGGATTTAGATATTAAAAGGTCATTTTCAAGCTTTATTTTAAGTTTTTGGATGATTATATCTGAAAATGAGTTATGAGTTTTGGATTTTCATGTTCGGAATCATGTGTTGTAAATGGTGATGGGAATCGAAATCCATAATTCATTTATGTTTGCTTATTTTGACATTCAGGATGTTATTTATGTTGTCCAAGTAAACTTCCGGATGGCTAAATCCAGAAATGACATATTAATTCTGAACTTGCATATCCAAAACTTTGTGATTTGACTTACGAATATGAATATTCAGAATGCAAAATCTTTGTAAATCATTAAGGGCAAAATGGATATTTCATATCAGTATGTTGGGTGCAAATTTGAATTGTCTGGTGGTGCAGGGAGAATCAACTCCCTACAAGTTGTTAAAGGCCCATTAGATTTCTAAAAGCAATCCAGCCCAAATTCATCACTCCTTTTATTCCAGACTGTTTTTCCTTCCCCACACCCCAAGACATAAACTAAAGTATTTTTGAAAAATAAAATAGTTTTCTTCATAAACTAAAACTAGTTTACGTTTAATTTATAGATAATTTTTCTAAAAATATATACAATAATATTTATATATATAAACTAATTTTAGTTTATCCCAGAAATTGCACATAGAAAAGTTTTTCAATGAGATTATATATTTATACTTTCAATCAACTTTTCAAAAGAGAAAAGATTCAATGGGTTAATAGTGTACTTATTTTACACTATCATCCAATAAAAAAAATGACTATGTACTAGTAAAATATGTTTACAATTTTTTTATGATATAGAAAATAATAATAAATTAATTTTTTTACGTAACTATCATTTCAATAAAAAATTAACAAAACATAAAAATAAATTTGTCATAAACAGTTATAAGATAGTTTAATTTTTATTAGTTATTGTAATTATATCATTAAATTATTTTCTATTTTTTATCACAACTACCGAGTAGTTTACTATAGATAATCAAAACTAGAAAAATAGTTAATGAATATAAAGATAAAAGAAAAGAATATAATATACAATACAAAAATAAATATCTACTGTTAATGAACGAATTGATTAATAAATTAAATACAAGAAAATAATAATAATGGTATCTTGAAAAAAATTAAACGACAAAATACGTAAATAAGTAAAAATTTAAATATTTAATAGAATGGATTTTTTATCAAAAATGTTTAAATTTATGATATATTTTAAAGTTAGATGATAAACCTAGTTTTTTTTTTTTAGTGTGTTGACATATGCATTAAATATGTATATTAGTTGAAAATGTAATGGTTTTTGGATACTTTCCTTTCACCATTTATTTGAGTTGTGAGAGTCACGGGTTTAAAGCAGTGTTCCACCACCATTTCACCAAAAAAAATGCTATCAGAGTGTCTCTGTTATGGTTTCTTTCTTTCCAACAACCCACAAAAAGGTTCTTCAATAATGTATGTGTGTGTGACTCATTGTGGACAAATATGTTGTGGATTTGTGTGGAGAGCATCAATTGGCAAGGACAGCCTTCAATTAAACAAAAAATACTGATTATTTTAATCCAAGTCAGTTTTACTTCATCGTAATTTTGTTCTTAAAAGTCGTCGTAGAGTCCACTGTCATGGAGGATGAGTTGAAGGAGTATATAGGAAGGTTTGTTTTTGTGTGAAACTGTTTGATCATTTTTTAACTTAATACTTGTATGTCCGTTGAGCTGAAATTTGTCGTGTTTCTTTGAAATTCTGTTGGGATTATTCCATAAGATTTCAACAAGAAATTCTTTTTGGAAAATGTTTTAGAAACAGCATCACCAAAGCTACTCCAAACTCGCAAAAAAAGCCTAAACGCCACATGTGGATCTCGCCCAAACAAGCTCATTCTAAGGAGTATATAAATTGTATTTGACAACGGTAAAAAAAATTCAAAAGGATAAAAAAAAAAAAAAATTTGACCTATCCCCAATGGATCACAATTAATGGAACACTCAAAAACTTCGTTCGTCGTGGAGTCCACAATACCTTGTAGTCCACCTTTGTGGAGGGTAAGAAAAAAGTATATATACTGTCTTTGACCTCAACTCCTGTACGATGTAGGACTATGTTGGCATACCGGAACACTCAAGAATCTCGTTCGTCAATGAGTTCACCGCTATGGAGAATGAGTTGAAGAAAAAATGAGTATATAATCTGTCTTTAGTCTCAACTCTTAAACGATATGAGATTATATTAACATACCGGAATATTCAAAAACCTCATTATCTTTATAAATACACGTTTAAAAATTAAATAAAAATATATATTTAATAACAATTAATACTTCAACCAAACTTAACTTGAATATCAAAATGAATTTGGCAAGAAATACCCCATTTCCGGCACGTGAAAGAAAAGCTTATGAATACAGTTGTGAATTCTAAGGTCAAGTTCTTTCATACAACATATCATTTTCTTGTTTTTGAACCTTCAAAACCAACCATTCATTTTTTTTCATTATATTATTATTCTTATACCAATTAATCTCAGCTATGAAAAACACAAAATATCTCTTCATTTTAAATCACAATACACATTCTATAACATAACTAGGTGTAAATTTTAGTTTTATACAACTAAATTTAAAGTTTTTTTAAAGAAAAATATTAGTTATATTATCCGAAAACATGATATTACTAAGGTAAGTTTGTTTTTTTTTTAAAAATAATACGAACAAATAGGAATGAACCACATGATCAACGTTGTCAATTAGAATATACATTGCATCTCATAAATCGTACAAAAAGTATAACTGTCACTGTAGAGAGGCTTGACCTCAAGTTGGGTGTTAATTAATGTAGAATGAGATTATGGAGAATAAAAAAAAAACTCTTAACAAAGTCAAAAATTACAATTAATTTAAAAAAGCTCGTTGCAAGATAAACTTTTGACATTTAAATGTGATGAATTATTAAATAGAGATTTGTACCATGGAGAGAAGAGAATGTCACAAGTGTATCTATAGTGGAGTTTTCATAATTATTGTTCTTATTTTGAACTAGATTTCTTAAGTTTTTTTATTAGGCCTAATACCCAATTCATATTTCATGTTCTTCAGTCAAAAAGATACAAAATTTAGAAGAAAAAAAATATTTTTTTTAATTTGGGATTTCTAAATATGTTTTTCTTAAAATATATATATATATATATATATATATATATTTATAATTGTTCTGGTACACTGTTGACACTTTAGGTTTGACCTCGTTAAAAAATCGACATTAATGAGAGTTTATATACATTTTCATCCATCAGAAAAAAATTTAAACACAAAACCGTTAGAATTATTAGTTTGTTGTAAAAGACTAGTGGTTTAAACTTCATTTATGTCATCTAATACTAAAATTCCATAGGTAGAGTACTAAGATTCCATAGGTAGAGTGATATCTAAAAAAAAAGACAAAAAAAAAACTTTGGAAATTAGGTAAGATAAGAAGGATAGAGATTCGCAAATTTTTTAAAAATAAATTTTTAATAAAAAAAATAAAAGTTTGCTTTAGAGACTGAAATTATTGAATATGTTTCATCAATTATTCGATGAAATATTTGAATTTGTGAGTAAATTTATGTATCAATAAAATGAATTTAGTGTTATGATTATAATGACTTCAAGAATCCATTTAAAATGAAATAATTTATTTTTTTATATAGATCAAATACAAACTTAATCAATTTTTTTTAACTATACTCTATTAATTAAGTAAATCCTTTTGTTTTCTTTGAAACCAGGTTTTAAAACGGACAATACTTTTTAGATGTGATGATCAATGTTATCTTAACGAACTTACAATCGGAACAATAATAAAACTAAATTTACAATCGGAACAATAATAAAACTAAATTGATTGAGTTAAGTAGAGTTATATTTAATTAATATATACAAAAATCTGATTATTTAAAATTTGGTTAAATTTGAGGGATTATAACAATTAATTTAGGTTATATTTCATTAAATTGAGTCACACTGTATTATTAAACCCAATGAACATTAGAGTAATTTCGCCTTGTAAATTTCAGAGTTTTTAAAATTTAATTAATTTGATCGATTTGGAAGTTGCACATCATAAACAAAACTTACCAAAAATGGGACGAACCAATTCAAATAAACAAGTTAAAACAATACCTTTTCTTTAATCTCTCTAATTTGTTTTTCTTATCTTTTCTTCCCTCTTTTATCTTATCTTATACAAATCCGAAATTATACAATGAAGAAAAAGCCATGGATGAGGTTGTATCTGGGGTTTCATTATCTTCCATCATTTATTACCTTTGGGCCACAATTTATTATATTTGTAACGTGATAAATTATAATATCCAAATATTTTTTAATTACAATCTATTAATTGGATCATACAAAGCTCGAACACTTTTTTTAAATAGCGTGTCCGTGTCATACGCACATATCGGACACGACATTCGTAAGACATTTATTGGTTAAGTGTCAAAATAAAAAAATATTTGTTGGATTTCTGACAATTCCAACACAGGTCTAACACAATTTAAAACAAAAATGCATTAATTTTCTAAAAACTCAAACTTATTATATATATATATATATATATATTTATTATGATTATAAAAATAAGGAACAAATCTTTTTTTAACCAACCATAAAATAACATATTTATACTAAAAAAACTGAAACACATTTAATGCACATAAATCTTTATTGTAAATTTATATAATTCATAATTATATAATATATAGATCTGTATCTCTCTATCTTACATTTTACACATTATTATACATATGTATGTGTCCGTCGTGTTCTTGTCAGTGTCTGTAATACATAAATTAAACCTTCTCTTTTTATTTTATTTTTTATTTTTTTTAAGATGATGAATATGAAGATTGAAAAAAAAAACAACCCATATTTATAAATGAACTTAAATATGTTTATAATTCCACTACAATTAGAAAACTTTAATTTAGAATTTTTGTATTCATATAAAATATTCTTATTTTTTTATAAAAATGTAGTTTTAGTTAGGGTAACATATTTTTCTTTGGTTTTCATTTCTTAAAAACTTTATATCACTTGCTTAGTCTATAGTATCTATTTTAAAATGGATAAACAACATTTATTTTATGAGTATTAGATTTTTGTTTGGGGTAATATGTCGACATTATATCACAATACTATTATACGCCACTCAAACTATTCATTTGACATTTTATTCGAACTATGAATAATTAATTAATGTCATCTAATATTAGAGTAAAAAAATAGTGATTTTAAATGCAGTATCTTCTTAGTTTTATTACTGAATTTAGTTTATTAATTGTTTTTTGTTAAATATATATAATCACAAACTTTGATGTAAATAAAACTGTGTTTGAAATTCAAAAATTGCTACTCTTTCTCACTTAAAACCATTTGGTTATTAACTTTAATAAAATGATTAATCTCGTTAAATTTGAAATTATCTTGACATCAATTTTAAGCAAATTATTATCTTTTTATATATCAACTTCTTTCAAGTCTAAGTTTTTTTTTAGTATAATTTATATATAAAAAAATCATTAAATAATAACTAAATTTAAAGATAAAGAATAATTATTACTATATTATTTAAATTAAATATTAATTTAGATATTAAAAAATAAATTTGTATTTAAAGTGTTTTCTATTGTTAATAAAAATTTATAAAATAATTTCTAAATTTGTATATAAATTAGCTATAGAATGACTAATATTTAGATTATAAATTAGTTTATAAAAGATTAATGAAGACTATTCAAGATATAAAGTAGTAAGCTGCTAATTACATATCAATTTATAAATTATTTTATAATTTTTTATTAATAATAGAAATTACTTTAGATATTAATATTATTTTTAGTTTACAATTTGTCTCTAATTTAATTAAATAATAATTAATTATTTTCATCTCTAAAATTACTCTCTATTTAATAATCTTTTTATAATAAATATTTCGGTCTCAATAAATATATTTTAATGATAAAATTATAACGAATATAATTTATCTAATTATATTGATAGTTTCAATAAATAATTTTAATAATAAAATCATGACAAAATTATAAATTCAAAACGTATAATACTTCAAATTAATAATAATATATTATTTTAACAAATTTGAAATCGAATAAGTAAATATTTTATCAGAATAAAAAGTTTTTAAATTAACTTGTAAATAAAATGCTTATTCATTAAACTATAGTTTGAGAGTATTTGTTTTAAAAATAAAAAAATTAAACATATTATTTTATTTTTAAAACAATAATATTAACTTGTTAATGCTTTTTAAAAAGTCAAAGAAAAAAAAACGTAAAAAAAACACTGTTAATTTGACTTTTTGAATACATAGATTCGGATAAAGCGGCGAAAGAAGAAAGTAATGATAGTTGCACTGTCAACGTCATTCAAAACGTCCCTTCCTTTTCTCAAGGGTCACTTTTCCTTTTTCTTTTTTTAATTAACTATTATTTTTTTTATAGTTTTAGTCTTTAATATTTTTAAATCATAATTTTGGTCTAATTCTTTTTATATTATAATAATAATAGTTAAATGATTTTTTAATGATAATTCAAATGAACATGTTATGCACATGATTAAATCATATTGAGATCAAATAAAATAAAATGTACATTATATGAGATATGCTGTCCTTGATATTGATATTTTATAGTCTGTCTAAATATTATTTTCGTAAATAATTCTAAAATGTAAAAATCAAATTATTTTATACATATAAAACTTATAAAAAAATATTTCATTTATAAAGACAATATTTAATGGAATAAAGATTATTTTTTAACCAAAATAAAGATGATAATGAATAGAATTTGAAACTATCAAAACAAATAGTAAATATGTTAAAACAAACCATCATTATAATAATTGTAATACAAATAAAAAAATTGAGTTTCTGAATCATATTTTTTGAATTTTATGAAAGTTTAACAATTTTTTTTATTAAAATGAAGTGGTTTTTGAAAAAATTACAATCATGAAAATATTATATCTATATGATAAAACTTTATTTGAAAAATTATGTTAATATGTCTCGATTTCAGATTAACCTAATTTTTGTGTCATCAATTTATTTTGAATTTGAAGTGTAAAATAATAAAATTATTTATATCTATAATTTTAAAAAAATGTTTTAGTAAAAAAAAAAAAAATCCATTTTTATTAAAAAAGAAACCCATATTTTCTTGCATATTGAAAATTGTAACACATTTATTTAATCCAAGAATAATTATTTTCCACGCTGGCAAATGATGCTTCCGTGAATGTGAATATCACGTGTAAGGTGTCAGAACCTCGTGTTTCGCAGGTGCATTTCTGAGTTCGGGTTTCCTCATCCCACATTACGCTAATCCTCGTTAATTACGCTAATTAATTTTCCAGATTAACACAATCTAAAAAATCTAAAAACGTGTGATAAGCAATTTTTAAAAAAATATTCACAATGAATAAGATAATTTTGTTTAAGTTGATTAGCGTAATCCACGCTAATCAAGAGTCAACTTAATCCACCTTCTATTTTAGGAACAACGACCGTTAAACAGTTTCCGAAAATGACCAAATTCATGGTCCTTTTTTTACTCGAGTTTAATAGTGAAAAGAATGTTTAAGGTGGTTTTTTCTTCATTTTATATGACCCAGAAAGTTTCATATTCAAATTTCACTATCATAGATTGTAAAAAAACGAAGTGGTGCTGTTGTTTTATCACGTGTATGATGTATTATGCTTACGAATTACAGTGAAGAGGAAACATATCTCATCAAAATAAAATTATAATGCATTTCAAATCTTCGTGTAAGGATATCAAATGATGGTCATCACTACATGGGAAAAGGAACATTTGTCATTCAGTGGAAGAAGATGGTGTATTCATAAAAGAAACACAAGTGTTCACATTATAGGCATTTGCCAAATTTGGCACCCCATATATTCTAACAAAGTTTAATGGATTAAGTTCGATTCTACTTTACAAAATCGGTTTATAACGTGATGTTTATACACATTTATTTATATATTATAAAAAAAAATAATTTTGATGTAAGGTTTCTCGTCAAAACCTGACAACTCGTGCGTTAAATTATATATTATTGGTTGTCATCAATTCACGTTGAGACTAATAACTTGTACTGAGACTGAGTGGTTCATAGTAAATCGACGACGCGAGTGACCTAATAATATTAACAAAATCTGAAGATAAACTCTAAATATATCCGATATCATATTAAAATGTAGATTCTAAATCTATTTCAACATTACAAATTTTACACTCACTTATATATTATAATTTTTTTTGACAAATATACTGTTGGAGATCCCACATCGATTAGATATTAGAACCTTTCATTGTATATAAGTGGGTGCAAACCTCAACCTTATGAGTTGGTTTTATGGGGGTTAAGTTAGACCTAAAACTCACTTTTTAACATGGTATCAGAGTTATTTCATGTCTGTTGGATACATGTTGACGTTTTTCATCATATTTAGATCTAATCTAGCTTATAATGAAATATAATATTTTTTGTGTGGAGAAGGGTAGAATTGAGTTTTCTGAAGGGGCTTATGCTTATCCAAGTGAGTAGGCACCCACAATGCGCCACTTCATTCATTCTCACTTTGTAGTCTTCCAACAAATATTTTATTACCTTATCTTTCCGTTATATAATTGTTTTAACTTACATAACAATGCGTGGTGTTAGAGAACATTCGTTCACATCACAGGTGCCGCTCATCTAATTCAAAAAAAACTCGTCAAATTTTATAGTGGTAATTTTTATAAAAAAAAAGTTAAAAAAACTCATTTATATGTAATTTATGTGCTAAAAAAAGGTGTGATTCCCTATCCTCGAAGATGTTCACCATTCCACCATCACGGCCACATACACCTTAAGCACACATGCATCCTACACTTGCACGTCACAATCACACAATAAGAAAGAAGATTTGAAGGGAATAGAAAATTTCAACTTAGAAGACCCATTATTTATAAGTACATGCTAACAACACACATGTAACATGTTTGCCCAAACAAAAAATAAAAAATACATAAAGATATATTGGTAGGTGGAAGAAGAAGGAAAAAGGAAAAGAAAAAGAAAGTGTCCTCAATTGTTATTATTATTTTGTTTTATTATTAACTATAAGACTCAGACACATGTGTCCCTTATCAGTATATGGACAGTTATCTCTCGAGCACAGGTTTAGGTTTGGCCTGATCAATGGAAAAAAACGGAGCACCTAACAACGTATCTTCACAAATCAAGAACTACGAGATCGCCCCTTTCATTCTGGGATGACGGTGACATTGTACAATTCGAGCCTTTTTTTCATGCTTTTCCCGGGATATGGAGAAAATTGGAATCAATAGGATTTTCCTAATCCTTCCCGAAAGGAAGAACGTGAAATTCGTGTCGTACATGTATCGGACACCGACACGACACCGTACAATATTTGTAGGACATATAATTCAAAAAATATTTATTGGATTTCTAATAATTTTAACACGATTCTAACGCAATTTAGTAAATTTATTATATAAATTTTAATTATAATTACAAAAATAAAGAATAAATAATTTTGAATCAGCAATGAAAAAGTCTTTATACTATAAAAAAAAATTAAAAACTTACCTTATACAGATAAATCTTTATTAATTATATAATATATAGATTCAGATAATATTTATTGGTAAGAAAATAATAAAAGGTTTATTAATGGTTTTAATTATTTTGAAATTCTTGGTATCCGTTCTAATTTGCATAATCCATAATCCATATTCCGCATACGTGTGTAGTGGATTATAACAAACCCAGGTGAGGTCTATCCCTCACAATAAAAGCACCACTGTGGGTGCGTTGTTTCATGTGAAACGCCCAATCGCATCGACGTCGTTCCATGGCCATGATTGTGACGGAGGGCAACGACAGCTGCGGCAGCGGAGTGCAGCACCACACCACCTCCTCCTCCTCCTCGCCGGCGCAAACTCGCCAGCAGCGCCACAAGGTCGAAGTCTACAATGAGATTATTCGCCGCTTGAAAGATTCCGGCCACCAAGAAGCTATGCAGCCTGGCTTCAACGATCAGCTTTGGGCTCACTTCAATCGCCTTCCTACACGGTCCTCTCCTTGCATTCTCCTTTCTCTCCTCTCTTCTCCAAATACTCGCTTCAAACTACGTTAATTATTCTCCTGCCATTTCCATACGTGTTTCGTTTCAGCTTTGTGTACGAATCTCGTTTTCTTCGTCGTTTTCTTCGAATTTTATCTTATTTGAGTCTGTTTACGTGAGGTTTTGGCGGTGGATTCGTTTTGTCTGAAGCGTGAACTTGCGTAGTGGAATTAGCCTTTCCTACTTCTCCTGAATCCGTGCGTGCGGGAGATACTCGATTTTAGTGAATGCTTGTTGTGATTGTGTTTTGTTTGGTGTCGTGTATTGGATTAGGTCTGCGATTTTGGGTGTCGGAGAGTGATTTGAGGTTGTTCTGTAATGCAGGTACGCGCTGGATGTGAATGTGGAAAGGGCGGCTGATGTTCTTATGCACAAGAGATTATTGCAGTTGGCGCATGATCCTGCTAACAGGCCTTCAATTGAAGTTCGATTAGTTCAGGTGACCTGATCTTTACTCATTATGGGCGACACTGGTGTATTCTTCATGCTGTTAGCTCGTTTTCTTTCAGTTTTTGCTTTTTAGTGCTTTCACGTGGTGCAGCATTGTTGTTGGCTGTGCTTTGTTGACTTATTAATTGTCATTTCCGAGTGGATCTTTTCGTTCGTGGCAGAGGATAACTATATGAAATGTACATGTTGCAATTAGGCTTGCATGTTATATTTATATACTAATACATTACTAAATGCCTCTGGATGGAGTCTATAGGTTTTGTTGGACTCCCTGCATGTGAACAATATTTTTATTTTGTGAAATCCTTCCGACCCATTAAAATAGTCTTCTATCTGTCTGGAGTCAGGAGGGTGCCATTTTGGTCACATGCAACTGCAAACAAATACATGCACTGTCACCAATGCAACATACCTAACACAATTCAGTCTCTTGCCGAACTAGCATCAAACCAACTTTTTATGATTTTTTAGGATTATGGTTTACTCTCTCCATAGTTCTTTCAGGATCCCCACCGCATCATCCGGGAATAATTTAAATGTATCTAAGATTAAGAAATGTTAATTTGCGTTTCTGCTTAATATGCGGTCTGAAGCTAGCTTGATTGTGCGTACTCTTGAGAAGGGGAAAGTTGAAGAAAAAAAAAATGACGGTTTCAAACGGTAGCAAATTTAATTGTGAAATGCTGTTTCGAACCTGAAATAGCATCTGTTTCCATTTTATGCGTATGGATCATGGCACAGTTTACAGTTGTATGATCTATGATGGTCGAGGACTCTAAACTCTGCATTGCTTGATTTTTCTTATTAGGTTATTCTTCGAAGAAATAAAATACTTTGTGAATTTCAACTTGTTTGTCTTCATATAGCATTGTGGATGTTTCATTTGAGCCACTCTCTGCATACTAGCACGATCAGTATTGTAAAAGTCTATTAGGTTACTGTATCATTAGAATGTTGAGGAATATTTTGTCAGCAAATCAACCTTAATTTGTTTGGTTGATTAGTCCCTTGTAATCAAAATATATTTTCATGCCTATGATTTTGTAAAGATTATGTGCTTTCCTGTTGGATTCAAGTTGTTTTTAGTTTTAATTTTCATTTTGTGTGTGTTGTGATTCATATCCTTTACCTCAGTCCATGTTGGTAATATCATTTTGGTATTGGAATCTTCGTGCAGGTTCATCCCATATCTGATGGAAACTCAGCTGACGCTCTTGAATTGGATGATCCAGGGACAGAATCTGGCCAAAGTTCTTCAAAGTACTCAAGCAGACAGAGGTACTATTTTCTCATTTGTTACATTGATTTCATAAATTTCTAGTAAATTATTGGATGCCATTATCACAACAAAGCTCAGGAAATGGGTCTCCATAAGCAATACTAATTATTCTAGTTAACCAGGGTTGATGCCAGGAGTTCTTCAATTCTAATTTTTCTTCTTTTCAACGTTTTAGTATACATCCACCTCCTGCTTTTGGTTCTTCTCCTAATCTTGAAGCATTGGCTCTTGAAGTAAATAGATCTGAAGACATAGAGGAGGAACAATCTGTACATGCCAATGTTCAATATTCACGGTGAAACTTCTGTTGCAAGCTACGCTGAATAATTTAGAACTAGGCATGGATTTTTTTTTTTAATGATGACGTAGAGTGTAAATTGCATATGCTTTTCTATGTATACAGCGGTGGATATGAAGATGGTCTGTGATACTTGTAGCTTTCATATATATGCTTTTTAATCTTGTCATGATTCTTTGGCTTTCTTGAGGTTGAGGTGTGATGATAATATTATTTGTATTTTTTTAGTCAATCATGTAAAGGACAAATTTAAGAACTTTGCTATATGCCTATCTCAACTTGTATGATGTGTGGAGCTTTTATAACAATCAAATGGTTTATGCAGTTTCTAGTCAAATTATTTAATTTTGATGTTTACTTTGAAATGTTAAACATTTTTGTCTCTAAAAATGATGCAGTCCCATGCATGAAATCACCATCTCAACAGATGACAAGCCAAAGCTTCTTAGCCAGGTATTTGATATCTTTCTAGTCAAAATATGTATAGAGAATATATTTGATGTTGTATTACGGAACAATAGAATCACGAATTAGAGTGTAAGAATCAATCATTCATAAATGCATAAGAATAAATTAAATCCCTAATTGTAGTAACTACAACTTTGATTTCTACTAATAAATATTCTAATACTTTAACCAATATTACATTTTCTTATCTAACAATCCCTCTCAAGTTGGAGCATATATGTCATATGAATCTAGCTTATTACCAATGTCATCGAAACAACAACTTTTGAGGGATTTAACATGTTAACCAATGGTCATTAGAGTCGACAAAGTTATTTTTTTATTTCCCCTAAAAGCATATTCTCTCTTACAAAGTGACAATCTATTTGTTGTGTTTAGTCTCTTCATGAAAGACGAAATTTGGTGCAATGTGAAGGGCAACATTGTTGCCATAGATGCGTGTCGTATATTCGATATCCTCAAATATTAGTTGTCGGAGAAGTTGCTTCAACCGTGTAATCTTGCATGTATTTGTTGCCATAACATAATATTTAGCTTGACATTGGATCTAGCCACTATGTTTTGCAGCTTACTTTTCCGTGATATCATATTTCCTCCAATAAGAACATAATATTAGAAGTGGATCTCTTATTTGTTGATAATTCGACCTAGTTAGTGTCAAAGTAACAAATTTTTTTGGTATTGTCCTTTTCCTCACTTAGCACAGTCCCATCCTGGTGAATTTCAATGTATTAAAACATACTTATAACAAATCCTAATGACTATCACAGGGAAACTAAAATTGGTCTTACCACTGTAACTACAAATGTGATGTTAGGTCTGGTGATAGTAAGAGTTGAGTTTGCTCACAAGACACCGATATCTTGGATTTTTCAATGGTTCCCCATAACCTAAAAGAAGCATGCGATCGAATTCATAGGAGTATTGTTAGGATGACAATCAAGTATTTAGTCAAAGTATGTAGTATATAGTTTCATTGGGTAAACGGCAATAGTAGAAGAGGATTGGGCAAAGTCTATTCCTTGGCAGTTTTTGAGTTGTCTCAACTCAAGCCTTTTATCTATAACAACGTGGAAATGGGAAATTTAGGTGGAGGTAATGTTGGGTACGCGAGTTGGCCCATCCGTTTAAGCGTGCATCCGCTTAGGTCCTTAGTGACATTAGTCAACTTGTTTAGTTCACATCTTAAATGAAATTGTGTAGAGTGTGTACAACCAAGGTTGCATGAAGAATAATGAAGGACAAAAAGGGTGAAGTCTCAAAATGTTGATTTCATTGAAGTTGACTCCAAGAATAACCATAACCCTTTTGGGGTGGCACATGTATCCAGAAAAATACATTCGAGACATGAAGGGGAACTTATCTTTACCTAAAATGAGATCATTAAAAAAACATATGCAACAAAAGACCTTGAGGAACTAGGTTGAAAGCATATTATGGGTACAAGATATGCAATAGGGAACTTAATGGTTGAGGACAAAAGAGGGCATACAATTGATTAGATAACATATTGTGAGAAGTGCTTCACCTTAGAAGTGAAAAGGAACATGATAGTGAAGTTGTGTACAAGTAGTTTCAACTGAGTGTTAGTTCTTTCTATGGCAAGGATCATTCTAGTATGGTGTGGGAGCACAATATATTTGTTAAATGATACCTTATGAGGTAAAAAACTAAATATGGGAAGACAAGTGTTCACAAGCATCATGAATGCACACAATTTTAACGCAAGAACTAAATTGTTTCTTAATTTTAGTTGAGAAATCATGAAATTTAGAAAAAAAATATTTTCCACAAAGAATTACTAGAAAAATCACCAAAGTGACAAAATAGCAATAGCCTAAAGTTGAATTGACACTAGGACCCCATAATAGAGTAAACCAACACAAAAGGTGAATAGTTCCTTTTATTGACTCAATGACTAGTAGTATGGCAGGTATGTTTTTTCTAACTTACAGGACTCATTGAAAAGATTAAGTTTTAAAGAGACTAGGAACATAGGAGGAAAATTATTAGGACTAGGTAGTTCTTATGTACAAGAGTCTTTGAAGCAATAACGACAAAAATAATTGATAGTGATAGTATATATACCTTGAGAATCGTGTCTTACTCTAATCGTGTATCTAGCACATCGATTCTAGATAAAGTTGTTAACTAACTAATAGAACAAAGTACTCAAGGGTGCAAGTGAACTTTGCAAATGGGTTTTAAATTTAAAGGGCTCCTGAAATATGAAGTTCAGAGTCTAATGGAAGGTTAGGAAGAGAATGTGCTTGTCCAATGCCTTGAACTTTTAGTTGAGAATCCAATGTAACCAAAGGCAAAGACTCCAATCATATGATAAAAGGTATGAAAATCAAGTTACCAAGGACTTCGAAAGTAGGATAGAGAAACAAAGGGTACATGATTACAATACAACTGACCAATGGCAATGATAAGTGGGGAAAGTTTGCTATTAATGGATATTAGTTGTTTTCATGAATAGGAAAATTTGAAGTTTACAGTGATGATGAACATTGTCTTAATTAACATTATTGGCTTTTATCCAAAGATCATAGTGGGTTATAGAGTCTTGGTTTTGCAAATGGAGTTTGGGTGCAATAAAAAACCAAAAAATGCTTCACAAAGAGGCAACAATTTGCTTCCAACTTGTTGGGAATAATAACCTTGGCTTGTTTGGTTAGGTATTTGCACTTGAAACCACAACTATACAGCACAATCTAGGAACTATAGTTGGTTGTCCCAATTAGTTTTTCACATTGAATCAGCAGGATAATGGTAAATGTTACTATAGCACCAGAGTCCAAAGAGGATCCATTAGGGACCCTAAGGAATAGAGGCAGAAAAGGGTTGGAGAGGATTGCGAGACTATGGGTCTGACATGAAAAAGGGTCACTTGTTAGTGTACATACAACAGAATCATAAATATGTAAGAACAAATTGAATCCCTAATTTGTAGTAACTATATACCCAATTTATAGTAATAGATTTGTTATATTTATAATCAAAATGTCATATATTAGTACTACCTTATTCTTAAACAGGTAGCAGAATAAATTAGCATTGTTTAGCATGTAACTTGGATCAAGCAGGCATTTAAGATAGCTTAGAAACAATTAACCACCCCACTTAGATAATCTCAAATTGGACTAACTTTAAATCCTACATGGTAACTGAAATGTCTAACTCCTTGTGCAGTTAACTGCTTTGCTTGCTGAGATTGGACTGAACATCCAAGAAGCACACGCCTTTTCCACAACTGATGGTTACTCATTAGACGTGTTTGTTGTTGAAGGATGGCCCTATGAGGTATGCTGATAATCATTTGCTATAAGTTTGTTTTTGACGGATACATAATGTTAAGAAAAAAGAGAAGTTTATTTCAAAGTTTGATGTCATTGAATACCACACCATATCTATTTTTAAAAGCATAGTTCTAATTCATATGAACCATGTTATAGCAACTGTATTTGATTTCACAAGCACCAGTTCATCAACCACATAGGCCAACTGATTCTTTCCTCTGGAAGGCTTTATTTTTCACTTCTCATGCATTCTGAAATACCTTGTTATGTTACCTTTTTCCATCACTTCCATTCTCTTTTTTAATGTTTATTATTGTTAGAGGTTCAGCTTATCCAGCACTGCTTGACTATTTGGTATTTAAACAGGAAACAGAAAATCTTAAAGCAGCTTTGGAAAGAGAAGTCTTGAAGAAGATTGAGGTAAATTGGACCCTATACTATGTTTCTAAATGTTGGTTAGAGTCAGTTTGACTGATGTTCATTAAGTGCAGTCTAATTTGAACAATGCTTTCAGAGACAGGTGAGTTCCAGTCCGCAATCTGTATCTTCTGTTGATGAGCCTGATCAAGCAAAGATGAAAAGCGAACTGGATCATTTGACAATACCGAATGATGGGACAGATGTTTGGGAAATAGATCCTAAACATTTGAAATATGGAACTCAAATTGCATCTGGGTCATATGGTGAACTGTGAGTCCATATCTGCTGAGAAATATACATTTCTTTTATTACTTCCTGTCAGATGTTCGCACTGATTGCATATTTCAAATCACTTTTTAATTAACTGGTTATTTTTAATTAAATCAGGTTTAAAGGTGTGTACTGTAGCCAGGAAGTAGCCATAAAAGTTCTCAAGCCTGAGCATGTAAATTCAGAATTGCAGAAAGAGTTTGCGCAAGAAGTCTATATCATGAGGTTTGTTTTATTAAATTTGTGTTGTAAGCATCTGAAGTATATCTACCTGAGACTGGATTTCAGGGCTTGATTTCGAAAATTATTTAATTGTTGACCATGTCAAAAGTCTGCTCATTAAGATGGTACAACTTTAAAGTAGGACCAAGGTGAATTTGCTACTAAAACTTTCAATTTTTGTGGGGAGTGTTTAGTTATCAATCTCAGGTAGAGGTTGTGTACCGGCTTGCTCTGAAACACCATAGTGGGAATTGGGATGACCTCTATTTTAAATGTTACACAATAAAACTAAATAGTATATACACTACACATAAAATACTCAAAACGAAATAATACCCAAAATTAAAGAAATTCATGATAAATAATAAGTACACAAGCAACACATTCGTCTTCAGTCTAGGATCAATGGGTAATGATATTAAAAAATGAAATTTGATGGTGAATTAATAGAAAAGGAACATAACAAGTTAGATATAAATTTACAGAATGGAAATTGGGAAGTCTGACGGTAGAAGAAACAATAGAACACATGAAAAAAAAAATACTTGTGTAGTGAGAAGGAATAGAGGTCAAAACAGAGGTATTTTTGTGTAGGATATTCTACCCAAACAATGGTGTTCAAAGGGTAAAAGTGGCTTTTTGTAAGCTATATCATGGTTGTTCTTCCTAAAGCAGTTATTGGGACCCAATGGATGATATTAAAAACTGTTCTGCTATTTGACTCCCGTAGCGGTCCAGTGCTGGTCCACTACACTACTGTGTTATATTGACTAGTACTATGAGGGAGTGACAATTAAAAATTTGTACATGCTGTAATTCTTGTTAAACTATAAGAAATAAAGCGCATTGAGGTAAAATCGTGTATTCTTCTGACAATATAGGGATTTTATTTATACTGAGAAAATTAAATCAATACAATAAATAGAGTAGATTTGATATCATTTAATAATAATAAAGTTATGATATTAGAATAAATAATAATGTTTCTAATAATACATATATAATCTTGATATTTCTAATTATAAAAATTCACTCCTTATTTTATAAAGATCTGTAATTATAACAATTCTATTTTCCTCCACATAATGATATTTGGAGCAATGTTCTGTGCTTCTTCCCATTGTTGATTGTAATTCAACATCCCTCATCTTTAGATGTGAAGTTGACCTTCATAGCAGTTGTCACCGATTTATCAACTCAGAAGACCTAATTACTTCAAATTTAGTGTCAACTTCCTTGTGTAATTTCTGCCTCTGATCTTGATTTCTTTATGTCAATCTGAACCTAAATTTTTTAGGAGTTTTAAATTTTCTGCTCATAACATTCTGTAAAAAAATAGCCATAGTTAATGTAAGCAAGGGGGAATTGACTTAAATGAATATTAGATTGACTTTAAGTATCTCCTCACTGTGTTATGGTAATGCACATGTTACCCACAAACAGTTTACAGATGTACTTTAACACTTACATTCCTATCAAACTTGATACTAGTTGTCATATGCCAAAGTTTTAATTTAGTTGGCTTATTGACGATTTTTTTTTTTTGGTCTTTTGGTACAGGATAAGAATAGAAAAAAGAAAATTAGTTATAGTATTATCGTTTAAAAAAATATTATGCATATACCATATTTAACTCGCTAATGGAACTTGCAGAAAGGTTCGACACAAGAATGTTGTACAATTCATTGGAGCATGTACCAAGCCCCCACGTTTGTGCATAGTAACAGGTGATATTGAATTAATTACTTTTGTTATATTGTAACAGAGTAGACATGGCCTTAAAAATGTAGCAATTGTCAATCTCGTAATGGTTGTTTCGTTTTCAATTTTCAGAATTTATGTCTGGTGGAAGTGTGTATGACTACCTACATAAGCAGAAGGGCTTTTTTAAATTTCCTACCCTACTTAAAGTCGCAATTGATATTTCTAAAGGGATGAATTACTTGCACCAACATAACATAATCCATAGAGACTTGAAGGCTGCCAACCTTTTGATGGACGAAAATTATGTATGATATGATGTTTCCTTTCTTGCATTTTTTTAGAAGTATATATACAGTGCTTCTTCTACTCTGCATCCCCCCTCCCCCACACACACAATATACCACACGTATGGATGAATACCGTGAATATTATAAACTGGGCATACAGAACTGAAAGTAGTGCATTTGTTCCATTACAGATTGTAAAGGTTGCTGATTTTGGGGTTGCTAGAGTTAAATCTCAATCTGGGGTTATGACAGCAGAAACCGGAACATATAGATGGATGGCTCCGGAGGTATTTGATCTTCTCATGTTACTGTCATCAAGTTGTTCAAATAGTTTCATTGATATTGTTTGAGCCTTTTAACACCCATGGTTTGTTTATCAGTTATATTGTCATGTGTTTGCACTTTTTTAACTGGTTTTTCCTACCTAATTAATGTTAGTGTTTATCTTGATGAATTTTTTGTTAGCCTGTTGTTATGGAAATTTATAACAAATTTGAAGGTTTCATGAATCTCAAGCCCTTAATGTTAGTACTAGGTCCACTAAAATTTGCTGTTTAGTAGTTTTCCTTCTTTAAATATTTTCTGGTGGCTAAAATAGATGGGGGATATAACTATTGTTATATTTTCTTATCATGATTTCTTTGTATTGAAGGTTATAGAACACAAGCCGTACGATCACAAGGCTGATGTATTTAGTTTTGGAATTGTTTTATGGGAGTTGCTCACTGGAAAGGTATTTCTTATTTGCAACACCTTAAGATTCTTACTGTATTTGTTTTCCTCTAGTAAGTTATTGGTTTTTTTTCCAGCTTCCATACGAATATTTAACCCCCCTACAGGCAGCTATAGGAGTGGTTCAAAAGGTAATATTTTTTCTCTTAAACTTGTGTGTTAGGATACGCCACCAATTATAATGTATTGTCTTGTCGCTTCTGGAAATTTAAGATATAGCGGTTTACATGATTAAAAGGAAATGTGTGTTCAATAGGTAGTGATTCTTTGTTACTTCTGTAAATGGATTTCAGGGTTTGCGACCCACCATCCCCAAGAACACTCATCCAAAGTTTGTTGAACTTCTTGAGAGATCCTGGCAGCAGGATCCAACATTGAGACCTGATTTCTCTGAAATTATCGAGATCTTGCAGCAGCTAGCAAAGGAGGTATATCAAGATTTCTTTATGTTAATGTGTCATTTTGTTTTAGTCTTAAGGTGCATTGTATTTCATATTTCATATGATAAGGGCGGGTTCGATCATTTTGATTTTGGTTCCTAAAAAGAAATTGGTGCTGAGGTTGTCCCTCATTCTTCAACCCAACAGTCATTTTATTTCCTATGTTAACTATACAACATTAATTATAGTAAACACTAATGCTAGTAACATGGAAACATCGTTTCTCCATGTTTTGGGTCCGAAAATTGTTTCCCTCTTCATTGTCTGATTGGTGATTTGATAAGATCACCATGATCAGAAGGGTGGTAATGGTGGCGATTCGTGGAGGGAATGGTGGTGCTAACAGGAGAGTGAAGGATTGGAATTGAGGAGGACAAAGGACTTAGTGGTCGGACCTCGAGTGAGATAATAGAGAGACCCAAGAGCGAGTGGGTTGATTCTTGTTCCTCTCATATATCTGCTAGAAACACTGACTGGAGTTGTGCAAGTGCAAAAAGTGGATGCTGGAAGAAACAGAGGAAGAGGTTGGAGGCAAATTGTAGTGGAGGAAAAGTTTTTGTGAGGAGCTTATGAAGGAGAGAGTCAGATGAAGAAACGGAGGATTACGGCGGGGAGTTGTGCTAGCAGAACTGATTGCTTATGAAGCGCAAACACTTCTCTTGTTTGAACTGTAGCAGTGTCAAACAGTTTCTGACGTTGACACCACTCTAACACATTTCAAACACTATTAAATGTCTAATAAAAAATTAATTCTTGTTAGTTTGGACCTTAGAGATTTGGACATTACAGAAGTTAATGGGAAGCAATTTTTAGAAAAGTAGATAGTGTGGATTTTAGTCCTGTCAGAGGGAGAAGAGAGAGGGTAATAAAGACATTGAAGGGAGTTTTTAAGAGAGTTTGTGGTAAATAATGCCTTTAAAGACATACTAATATATTTTTTTAAAATAAACTTTTAGAAAAGTCAGTTTAAAATAGAATATTAAAATTAACACGTCTCACTTTGTTTTGAGTAAACAGAATCATAGTAAAGTTGTTGGAAATCCATTTCAATTGTTGTTGGAGGCCAAGAAGTTTATGGGCCGAAAGAGGCATTGATCCATGAGGGGCGAGAGACACTAAGAAATGGAGGGTATTTGTGCATAAAAGGAAGAAGATCCTAAAGCTGAGATGGCATGATTAGTGGAGAGTTGTTAATGGCGAGAGACACTGTTATGTAACAATTGTGGTCATTCCTGATTCGTTTACTTATGATCTCTTTGGATTTACTTTAAACGAATTGTGAAGACTGATGGTTTGAAATTGAGTTCATGAAAATAGGTTTTATGAGATTAAGTTTAAAGAAAAGAGCATATTAAATTTGATAGTGTTTGTGGTTTATAGCAGAGATTTTGTTTGTATGTGGAGCAGATTGGAGATGGAGAGGAGCGGCACAAGGAAAAATCTGGACGACTTCTGTCAGTTCTGAGACGAGGACATCACTAACAAGTTGTTTGAATATGGATGATATCCATAACATGGTCATAGGTAGGATCAATCCATCACAAGCCCCATTTCCCATTTATTTCTATATTCTCATGTACAGTCACTCATCTTCACATTATCCCATTGCTTTTATCATAGATTTCTCACAATTTAAGCTTTTTCACAATATCATCAATTGCACATTTCTTCGACTTTTATGACATTTTTATTTATATCTGTAAATAAAAGTTGTTCAAGGTATGTATTAAATTAGAATCCTAACATCAAACGTATATTTTTTTACCTTTTTAAATTCATTATCAGTTCATTCTTCAGTTATTGCACATGATGACATGTTTATCAATATTGCATGGATCATGCTAGTAAATCTCTTGAGAGGTGTAAGATAATGTAGTTATTTTGAAGACGTAGTTGAAGAAGAGGATGATGCATGAGATATTGAATTAGTTATTATGTTGTTCGGACACGTCTCTAAAATAGTGTGTCGTGTCGGACATACATATTGGATGCCGATACTTGTAGGATACGTGTCAGTGAAGTGTCTAATTAAAAAAATATTTGTTGGATTTCTTACAACTTTAGTATGATTTTAACACAATTTTAAAAATGAGAAATACATCAATTTTTTAAAAACTCAAAATTATTGTATCAAATGTTATGATTGTAAATAAGGAACAAATTATTTTGAATCAACCATGAAAACATCTTTTTACTATTAAAAAATTAAAATATACTTGTACACATAAATCTTTATTGTCAAATTATATAATTCATAATTATATAATATATAACTGTGTGTTTCTATGTTCTATATATGTTAGAACACAATTGCTACATAAGTCAAATGAAACAAGAGTTTGTAGGTCTAGTTAAAACTAAGCATTCATAATTCAAATTGGTAGCAATTGGAAATTATTTATAGGTTTACACGCTCGGAAGGAACCATTATATATAAAAAATACTAACTTTTTTACTTTTTAATAAATAAATAATAATAGTTCATTAAATATGAAAATAATAACGGTTAAACATCATTAGTTCCACAATTAACTAGGACATTTTAAAAATGATTACCGACTAAACTACAGACATAATTTTTTGTTGCCAAGTTGTCTAAATTATTTGGATAATCATGATATAAAGTAGCACCGAAAATTATCTATATTTAAAGAAATAAGAAGCAATAGAGAAAAAATGTCTTAATGTATGTAAAAAACTAAAACACACAATGTTTGCTCCTCCAATAACTTGTAATGTTTTGTGTGGAACTGCAAAATAGAAAATGAGTGAAAAAAAGAAAAATAATTTTTTTAGATTAAAAAAAAATAAAAACTGGTATAAAGGGAGTAGAAGGTGAAATATATAATTTTTTTATTTAATATCATATTTTAATTTTTTAATAAAAATATTAGCGGCATACTTTATTTAATTATGTAATGAAGACATAATCCATTATAGAAACTGGATTATATAAGTTTAACGTGTACTTTTTTTATTAACTTTGATTCCTTGTTTTTCTCTTTAAATTTATCTTTTTCATTTTTCAGTAAATTAGTACAACCAAATATGGGCTAACTTAAATAAAAAATTAGCCAACTTGTATATTAATTGAAAAAAGTGAATATAGTTTAAATTTACAAATCATATTTGAAAATAACTTCTTTTGTAAATTATCATTATCATTATTATTATCATAATAATAATAATTAGTAGTAGTACTTGGGGGTTTATTTAGTAACAATGAGGATGCAGTAAGCAAAAGTCCTAATTATTTACCATTTCAGAAATTAAAAAATGCAATATTTCAAAATGATTTTTTGCCTTCTAGATTTTCTATTCTGAAAAAACATTTTGCTTATGAAAATTCTATTCGAGAAATACATTTTGCTTACAGAACCTTTATTTCGAAATTATCCAAAATTATCAAAGATAGTTCTGGTATTATATAGAATGTAGGGGTGCAGGAAAAAAAATATAGGGATGCATGAAGAAATACCCTTGGGCATCTACTTAAATATTTCCACTCCTATCAATTATTCTATTCATCACTCTCACTTTACTATATGCACCATCGTTTTCTGAAAAGTCTAGGCCCATTCTCTTGGACCAATATTTACACTATTCGACACTTCCACATTTTATATCCTTACCCCAGTCTTTTAAAAGGAATGTGGGTCCATTCAGTTCACCCAGCATTTCCACTATTTACCAACTACGTTTTATATATACACCATCTTTCTTTTAAAAGCCTAGGCCCTTTCGGCTGTGCCAACATTTCTACTACTTGCCACTTCTTTGTTTTACTTATAGACCCACCAGTTTTTATTTTATTTAAAAAGGTTTGGGCTAGTTCATTTCCCAACGCTTCTTCTTTCTACCACCTGTTTTTTTACATATGCAATAACCAACGTTTTTTTTATGAAAACATATTTCTTAATTCTTTGTCACGAAAAATATAAGACAATGCATATATCATATAATACTCAAACAATCATATTAAATATCACATGGTATTTTGTTGGAAAAATCATAACTAATTCTCCATTTTTTTTTATAGATACAAAATGGAAATAATAAGCAGATAAAAGAAACATAGAACAAATTATAATAATGACATCGAAAATTTGTAACGTGTGAAAATCTTCTCAACTTAGAGAAATAAAAACTCACAGAACATAGTTTAGAGAATATTTTCGCTATGAAAGTAGGATTACAATATTTGTTTATCTTACTCCGTGAGGATAACACTCAATCTCATCCAACAATGATTGAATACAATGTTTCTCTAATATCTCATTATGATTTATAATCTCACAGTGTGGGGATATCTATTCTCTCATTTACTTTATATTGCTCTTCTTGTTTTTCTCTCACTCGCAAATTCCCTGTTTATAGAGAATGGGATGAAGACTTATCACATAAAGAGATAGTGAATAATTAAAGCTTCTTACATTTTCAAAAAAGATAATTTCAAAACTTTTGGAATGAGAATATATTCAGTAGATCAATTATCAATATTCACCAGTCATAAATTCTATTAAAATAAGGAAAAAATTTCAACATGTCTTAAGTATGTCTAAAACTGTCTTTTAGATTTGCAAAAATATTGTGCTGATGTAACATAAGTATGCATTTATTTCAATTGAATTTATTCTATAAAGTCACGAGCATGTGGTTTCAATACAATCCAATTCACATTCATTTCAATTGAAATTATTCTATAAAGTCACAAGCATGTGCTTTCAATACAATCCAATGCATTCATTTCAATTGAATTTATTCTACAAAATCAATATTAATGTCCAAAACATATGTATAAACATTTATAATAATTTAAATATACAGTTAAATTGTAGCATATTAATACGAATATATCACGTTCTAAGTAGAATAAAAACTGTTGAATAATTTAATCAATAATTTTTCCCAATTTGTTTCAGGTTTATATTTAATGAGTAAACTCTGAATCATTGCTAAAATTTATCAAAACTATTAGGTGAATTAAATTTGAAATTAGTCATGATTCTGTAGATGAAATTCCTCAGACGAATCTTTAAATAAATGTAAGAATTATATTCATCAACCCATTATTTTTTTAAACTAAAACAAATAAATAAATGTGATATCAATTGTGTCTAACAAAAGGGATAATCTCACACAATATAATGAATTATAGTAATTTGAATCTTTATAGAAAAATGACATAATTAATGTACAAAAGTCTGTCAAATATACATATTTAAAAAACATGAAAAATAAATAATAAATAAAATATTTTGGCATTTTTTTATAATTTTTTGTTTTTTGTTTTGCCTACATTCCCTGCATTGATGTTGGCCCTGTGTGGGACACTGTGTTTGTGAAATGAGAAACGTATACAACACTCACTTTTATTATAATAATAGTAATAAATAATATTTTAACAAAATAATATTTTAATAAATAATTAAGTAAGTGGTTATGAAATAATTAAAAAGTAATATTAGTTATCCATATATCAATACTCATGAAAAGTTATATTTCTTTATCATTTTAAAATTGAACCATCCTAATGAAATTAAAATGAATTATTAAATGACTTTTTAGGAAAACTAGAGTTGAATATTAGTCAAAAGATTAGTTATTGACTGAATGAAAGAAAAAAATGATTATGTTATTTCTTTATACATATTTTTGTCAAATGTATAATTATTTTTGTTCTTTCACTTCCTAAATTACAGCTCATTTTCTGGTACACTACAGCTCATTCATATGTGAGAGAATATGATTTTTTTAAAGAATTTAATTATTATATATTATTATTGGGAATGTATTGAATTCAATTCTTGTAAGATTAATTACTTAATTAATATATTATTACTAAATTATAATAATACAATGTTTTCACTAAAATACTATTAAATAAATAATAATTTTATATATCAAAATAATTAATTATTATTTAACTAAAATAGAAACTATTTTATAAATTCAAAAATTATTAATATTAAAAATAGTTTATATTATTAATACAAAATTATTAAATAGTTTATAAATTTTATTCAAATTAGTTATTAAGATTTTAGCTACTAATATTTTAGTTTTTAAATTAGTTTATTAATTTAGAATAGCTAGTAATAAGCAATTAAAATATTAAGTAATGGTTATATATTAATTTAAAAATTATTTTATAATTTTTTATTAATAATAAAAATTACTTTAAAATATTAATAATTTTTTAGCTTTTAAAATAATATTTAATTTAATTAATATAATTATTAAGTTTTTTTGTCATTTTAATATTTTTATAGAGACAAATAAAAAATAGATTTTGTTGTAATTCAAGTTTATTAACTTCCAACTTTTCTTCATGCATTTCGTTATTAAATTTTAAATTTTCTGATATTTTGTCATTGAAGTTTTTTTTCCACACATTCTATCATTTTTAGTTTTTACACATTTGTTTTACGGTTTATTCACAATAAAACAAATTTTATTGCAAAAATTATAATCAAACTACGCTAACACTTGATTTTAAATCTTAGAAACTAGTAAAACATATGAATTTTAAAAAATACGATATGAAAACATGCAAACAAAACTTTAATAAAATCACAAAATAATAAGTTTTAAAATATGCAGTTTAAAAGAATAATTAAGAAACATTTCACTTTAAATAGCTATTTATTTTTTCACAAAATTATGAATTAACTTATTATACTTGATATAACAAAATCACGATTACAAAACATATTAAAATAAAGAATGTTACAACACCACATCACATTATAATTGGAAAGAGAGTTTGGTTTTACTAAAATATGAAATTAAAAAAGATAAAACAGTTCTAAAATTACACTGTAACAAATCATTTTTACTATACAACTATAAAAATAACATTTTTCTAAAATGAATATTTGTTTGGTTGTAGTGATAAAAGAAAAGTTATGTTTGAGTATAAAATGAAGAAGGGTGGTGAAAAAAGAGAGAAAGAAAGAGAGAAGAAGAAGCGTTAATGGCGGCAACAGTGAACACCTGGTGTTTTGCAGCATTCACAGCACATGAATGTTGGTGCATGCATGTCTTTTAGGTACACCTATTCTTCTTCAACAATACAATATTACACCATCAATCTTACGTTATTATTATAATATACTTTTTCTGTAGACATCACATGCCAAATGAACACGTAAGTTAGTTATGTTTCTGACATTCTTTGTCTTTATGTTTACCTTTTCATCCTTAGCTTTACCGTTTTCTTTTTTTTTTATTATTAACAAAACCAAACTCAATACTAAGAAAAACTTAATTCAATCTCTAATTAAATTGATTTATAAGTTATAAAATTGCTTTATAAGATGAAATTTGTGTTTATTTATAAAATATAAAATATTGTAATTTTTAGTTAATATAGAATCTGTCATAAAAATTATATGCTGAGATTAGTAATTCGTACATGCGATTATATATTATGAATTGTCTGATAACAACTCAATAATGAATGGTTTGATAAATTTAACAAATAGATTCTAAATGATTATAATACTGTATTATTATGAAGTTGAGTTATACTTAAAAGTACATTTTTTAATTTGAATAATTTTTACATATTTTTTTTATTATTAAGAAAATCTAAATTAATTTGATAAAATCGGTTTATAATATGAGATTTATATTTATTTATAAAATATGAAATGTCATGATCTTGATGTAGGATCTCCAATTCACCATCTTCACGTCGAAACTATCAACTCATATGTGAGATTGTATATTATGAATAGTCCAACAATAATTCAATAACAGATAATTTGATAAATTCAACACACACTCGTTAAGATAAATTTTATATGACTTTGTAACATGAAATTAGATTAGACTTAAATTAGACTTTTTAACTCTAATAATTTTGCTTTGCTATCTAAGCCAAGGCAAACTCATTTTGTTTACACTTGATGTTGACTCATTGGCAATGAGAAAGAACAACATGTGAGGTGTTTATGAGTGCTTATAAGTTAGTGATTAATTTAACAGTGTAATTGGAGTGAAGTTTGACTGAAACAAAAATATAACATAGTATGATATAAAACTTAAACTGTTTTGTGTTACCTTTAAATCAGGGTAGAAAGCTATAAAAAATCTTAAGCTTTCTTAGCCAAAAAGGAAAAAGCTCTCATCTGGGTTCCATTGATTTCAAATTGACCCACTTTTTGTTTTAAATTATCTCTCAAACATTTTTCTACAATAATAATATATGTTATAAAAAAATATATTTTTATCATTTTATGTAAAAAAACTGATATTTTAAATAAAAAAAAATAAAATTATAAATTGTTACAAGTTGTTAATATATAACAAAAATGGAGCCCACATCGCAGAAGACATACGCGGATGTTCGAGAAACATCGTCACATCAAGAACAAGAACGAAAACGTTTTCTATTCCCACCGTCTCACACCAACACGAACACGAACACTACTTAACCTAACATCGCATGCAATCTATTTAAGAACAACATAAATGGTCTGAAGAAGATCAAGAACACGCGTCAACACCAAAGACACTTTCAAATTTCAACCCTTCAATTTTCTATTCTCAAAACCCAAAAAACCATTCGAATTTTTATTTTTTTGATTTTTCTTGGTCACTAAAACTCTCACTTTCTTTCTTTCTTTCTCTTTCGGGGATCCACTTTATGAAAATAAAATTTTTATTTTATGGAATGTTGATATTATTATTACGATGCTATGAATTTTTATTATTATGATTATTATTATTATTATTATTATTATTATTAATATTATTTGAAGAGAAAGAGAAGCATTAATCTGTGCCTTTAACCCTGATGCAATCTATCAGGAAGTCCTTCAAATCTTATGGTTCGTTCAAACAGTCAAAAAGGTTTTCCGGCGCCGGAAACCACGATTCCGACCACGAGCAGCTGCCTATTCTCCTCGACCAAGAATCGCACCGCCACGCCGCAATGCCCGCCGGCGACTACGTCGTCAAGATAGACGACGGCGCCACCCCCCCGCAGGGCAACAGGATTTGGCGCGAGTCCAGCTACGAGTTTTGGAAGGGCGAAAGCTCCTCCTCCGCCGCCGCCGCGAGCGACCAGAGTTTTGATTTTCGGCAGACGGAGGACCCGCCGTCGCAGCTGATAGGGCGGTTCCTCCACAAGCAGCGGGCCTCCGGCGAGATGCAGCTGGACATGGATTTGGAAATGGAGGAGCTCCAGCGCGACGCCGACGAACGGAGGTTGACGCCGGTGGAGGAGTCTCCGGTGAACCTTCGCGTGTCCAGGGAGCTGAAGGTCTCCTTCGACGAACCCCTTTCCAATTCGACTCTCCTCGAACCGCAGACCGAGGCCTTCAGAAGAAGGCACAGCAAGGAATCGCCGACGATGACGGACTTCCAACGCCCTCCGCAGGTGCCGCAGTACGACCGTCGCCGCTCGCCTTCGCCGTCTCCCGTCAGCGACAGCGAGGTCCTTCGCTGCACCTCAAACGCCTCCTTCGAGAGAAACCTCTCCATGCAGAGAAAATCCGCGTTGTTGAAGGCGAAAACGAGATCCAGGTTGATGGACCCGCCAGAGGAACACGACAGAAGATCGGGGCGGGTCATGAAATCGGGTCAGCTCGTTTCCGGGTTTTTGGGGAAAAAGGGTGATGAGGAGGAAGACGACCCGTTTCTGGAAGAGGATATTCCTGATGAGTTTACCCAGACCCATTTCAGCTTCTGGATTCTTTTGGAGTGGGTGAGTTTGATTCTGATCATTGGGTTGTTGATAACCACCCTCTGCATTCCCCTTCTGAGGAAGAAGCATCTGTGGCAGCTCAAGTTGTGGAAATGGGAGGTTATGGTTCTGGTTTTGATCTGTGGGAGATTGGTGTCTGATTGGGTTGTTAGAATTGCTGTGTTCTTCATTGAGAGGAACTTCCTCTTGAGAAAAAGGGTGCTGTATTTTGTGTACGGTGTGAGGAAAGCGGTTCAGAATTGTGTTTGGTTGGGGCTGGTGTTGATTGCATGGCATTTGTTGTTTGATCAGAGGGTGCAGAGGGAGACCAACAGTGATATCCTTGAGTATGTTAACAAGGTGTTGGTGTGTTTCCTTGTGGGGACTCTGGTGTGGTTGCTCAAGACTCTCATGGTTAAGGTCTTGGCCTCTTCTTTCCATGTCAGTACCTACTTTGATAGGATTCAGGAGTCACTGTTCAATCAGTTTGTGATCGAGACGCTTTCGGGGCCTCCATTGGTGGAGATTCAGAGGGCTGAGGAGGAGGAGGAGAGGCTTGCTGATGAGGTTCAGAAGCTGCAAAATGCTGGGGTTACCATACCCCCTGACCTCAGAGAAACTGCTTTTTCCAACATCAAGAGTGGGAGGATCAGGAGTGGAGTGCTCAAGAGCCCCAGAGGAAAGAGTGGCAAGTTTTCTCGGCCTCTTTCTAAGAGATCCGATGATGGTAATGTCATCACCATTGATAACCTGCATAAGCTCAACCCCAAGAATATCTCTGCCTGGAATATGAAAAGGTTGATGAACATGGTCCGGCATGGGGCTTTGAGTACCTTGGATGAACAGATAATTGATAGCGCCAATGATGATGAGAATGCCACACAAATTAGAAGTGAAAACGAGGCAAAAGCTGCTGCTAAGAAAATATTTCACAATGTTGCTAGGCGTGGGTGCAGGTTACTTGTACCTTCATCTGTTGTTTGCTGCATACAATTTTCCATAATTTCAACTTTTTCTAGTTTGTAGAATCCTTTTTTCCGTTTTCTCATTGCTTTCTGTTTTGCAGGTATATATACCCGGATGATTTGATGCGATTTATGCAAGAAGACGAAGCTGCAAAAACCATGAATCTCTTTGAAGGAGCATCTGATTCTGGGAGAATAGGCAAAGGAGCCTTGAAGAACTGGGTGGTGAGAATTAACTAACATAACATATAACATATAACATATGCAGCGCAATTTGAAGAAAAGAACTGGATAGATATATTTACTGTAATGTCGAAAACATGTAGTTTCTGTTATATCTCCTTTTTCTATTCATTTTTCGATTACTTTACTTGATGTTTTCTTCTACATTTTCAGTATTGGTTCCATGACATTATTTATTTGTCACAAACCTTGGCTTATATAATTAATAGTGTGTTTACCAAATCTCAGTTGGAATGCACAGATGACACAGTAATGCACACAAGATTGACATCATATAATTTAACTTGCCCATGTCATTTTTCTACTCCAATTCATTTTTAATGGATGCATGTTCTCTCACATGCTTCAAAAGATAGTTTTGTTCTTATGAATAATTTTTGCAGAGGTCAGAGTCAATATTTTGATCCTCGACTGGTTTTGATTGATGTTACATGCAACATTTTGTGCTTTGCTTTTATAGCATTTACAGATTGTGTTTATGTTTAATTTATGGTTACATGCAACTGTTTATGCTGGCTTTTATAGTATTTACAACAGTATTCTGCATTTAACTACTCAGGTCAATGCCTTCAGGGAAAGGAGAGCACTTGCTTTGACACTGAATGACACAAAAACGGCAGTGAACAAACTTCACAGAATGCTCAATTTTATAGTTGCAATTGTTGTACTGATTATTTGGCTCTTGATATTGGAACTTGCCACCACCAAATTTCTTGTCTTTTTGAGTTCCCAGGTTGTCTTGGTTACATTTATATTTGGAAACACCTGCAAGACCATATTTGAAGCAATTATTTTCCTATTTGTCATGCACCCATTTGACGTGGGAGATAGATGTGAAATTGATGGGGTTCAGGTAATGTTCATCCATTCACCAGTTTACAGATTCTGTTTTCATGCAGACAGAGCCTAATTTCTCCCTCATGTTTGCTCACCAATTTCAGATGGTGGTAGAAGAAATGAACATATTGACAACCATATTTCTGAAATTTGATAATCATAAGGTGATCATCCCCAACAGTGTCCTTGCCACCAAGGCTATATTTAACTACTACAGGAGTCCTGACATGTCAGATATTATCGAATTCTATGTACACATATGCACCCCAGTTGAAAAGATTTCACTCATTAAACACAGAATAAACAGGTATGTGCTGAAAAATGTCTGTCTCTTTTGTCTTGTTGTTTCCTTTTTGTTATCTGAGTGCTTGAAAGTTGAAACTACTTATGGTCACAATGCAGTTTCTGTGAAAACAAGAAGGAGCACTGGTATCCTTCACCTATCATAGTAATCAGGGATTATGATCAATTAAACATGGTGAAAATGGCTATCTGGCCAAATCATAAAATGAACTTCCAAGATCAGGGAGAAAGGTATATAAGGAGATCCCTTTTGCTTGAAGAGTTGCTCAAGACTTTCAGGGAGCTGGACCTTAACTACCGTCTCCTTCCCATGGACATTAACGTGAGATCAGTGCCTACCTCTTCTGAACGGCTTCCACCTAGTTGGTCAACAATTCAAGGTTGAGTAGAAGCAAATTCATGTAATTCATAGCTCCATTTTGTGTGGAATACCGCGGCACTAACTGCTAGGAAATCCTATATTTTAGCAGGATAGCATGTGTAAAGAGAATGTCTTTGGTCTTTTTTAGTTAGATTAGTCTCATATGTACCAAGTTTAGTCTGTAGTTTTTCCATGTATGTCTTTCTCATGTACTAGTTGTGTTGAAATCAGTAGTATTAATGGCTACCTTCTTTATACTTTCACTATCACATTCACTCCAAGTTCCCTGTTTATATCTTGCCTTTCCACCAACACAAGACAGATATCTTATAAATCCACGCTTTTCAAAATTCTGGAACTCAACCAAATCAAAGTTTGCAATGCATATTTTCCTCTTATCTCTTCATATTAATGCACTTATTTTGAAGATACTGAATAGTTTTATGTTTATTCAGAATCAGGGGAGATAAACAAGATGTTGTTATCAATATAAAATTGTTTATTATTCTATATCAGAGGATATTAGTGAAAAAAGTAATGATTTAGCAACAATGATACTTGGTCTCTTAAATGGTGTGTCTGAGTCGGACACACATATCGAATATTGACAATCGTACGACACTGATATTCGTACGATACTTGTAGAATACGTATTATATTAGTAAAGTGCATTTGTTGAATTTCTGATAATTTTAAAACTCAAATTTATTATACAAATTTTTATTTTAACTATAAAAATGAAAAAACAAATCTTTTTCAACCAGATATATGTTTTTGCTAAAAAAAATATTGAAACATATCTGTGTATGTGATGAGCATATATTTATTCACACTCACTAGCCTTATTCATAGATTATTGGACTATAATAATAAATAAATCCATTGTTTTAATTAATATTCTTATAATTGGGTTTATTTTGGCCTTAAGTATTATTATTGTTAATTTTGTCTTTTTAGAGTAAATTATCCAGAGGAAGCATCTACCTTTGTGAATGGGCCAAATATGCAAAAATCCAAGTTGCTTCTTGAACCAAAACAGAAAAAATATTCTGAGGAGAAGAAAGAGAAAATAAAAGTTACAAGATTCCAGAAACAGAATTGGAAGCAAATCTTCTGCAAAATAAAAAGAATTATGGAAAATATTTTTCCAAGATCTTTGGAGCAGAAAAGCCTATAAAAGGATACAAGCATCAAGGAGAAAAGGGAGAGCTTGGGTTTTCTTAGTTTATTTTCTTCTTAGTAATTCTTTTGTTTTGCCTCCGCATGGAAGACTAAACCTTTTTGGTTGATTCTTTTGTAATTCCCCATTGAGTTCTGAGGTTTTGTTCCAATAAAAGTTTCGATTTTTAATTGTTTTTATTGTCTAATCTCCTGGAAAACTGGTTTTTGTGAGAGGTTGTACTTGAACGCATGATTGAGAGTCTTCCTTATCTTAAACTTTGGTTTCTTAGTTAGTTCGCATTGTTCTAAT
>Ga0123342_1000234_pt1 | contig 78932 bp, 44 predicted proteins | sample Turbeawhitnodule_FD_89960 | JGI IMG/M metagenome (GOLD analysis project Ga0123342, IMG submission 89960) | Root nodule microbial communities of legume samples collected from Mexico - Turtle bean Mexico white nodule | ecosystem: Host-associated > Plants > Roots > Nodule | place: Mexico: Nepantla... | reverse complement strand
TTGTCATGGTTTTATCTTTAAAAAACGTTTCGGTGGATTGAAGAAGGAAGAAATATATAAAAAGACGTTTCGCCACAGTTTTATCTTTAAAAGACGTTTTGTCATGGTTTTATCTTTAAAAAATGTTTCGATGGATTGAAGAAGGAATAAATATATAGACTGTCCTTAAACGGTGTGTGACTATACTAGTATCCGAATAAGCCCTCTGTCGAGGTTTAAGAGTAGTTTATAAATTTCTTTTTCCCTAAACCTTTCGAGACGTTTTTTAAAAACAAAATTTTGACAAAATATCGACATCTAAAATGAATAATACCTCAAATATTGTAATTGACCGTTATGATGATGATATCTCTCGTGAGAATAATAAGTTATATAGTAATAGAAAAAAAAAAATCTATGATATTTGGTATGTTATTGGGACGTGACACTAAATGAAGACCAGTGGCTCCAAGAATCGGAACAATGTTCCAATTCCAAATGTTTCCCAGGTCAGGGCTTGATTCCACGGAAGAGAACACCACACATTTTGCAATTTTCTGAAACTTTTAAGAGGGATTCTGAGCAAGGTGATTGCAACATTGTGATTTGTCATATTGTTAAATATTTTTAAAATAATAATTTTGCAAATGCGAGTGTTTATTTCAAAAATTGGAGGTGTTTGCCAGATTAATCAAGAGATAATTTAGATTTTTTTTAAAAAGAACCAGAAAAGAAGATAAAAAAAATGGAGGAAAAAAGTAAAAATTATGTTATTTAAACTAGTGAAAAGTGAATATATATTTGACTGAAAAAATATATGATTGATGTGTAAAATAAATTATGTTTTTTTTTATTAATTGACTAAAATATTCTTATCATAAAATTGTGAATGATTTAAATAAAAATAAAGATAAATGTTTAGATATTTATGTTTATACATATAATTCTAGAATTGGGTTTAAAATAAAAATAATATTTATAAATAAAAGTATATATATATATATATATATTTGTAATTGTTTTTTTAATTTGTAATTAAAAAACAATTGTAATATTTAAATATTTTCAATTAAACAAATATTATCAATTAGCAAACTATGCAATTATTATCCATCAATTATGCAATTATTATCATAACTTCACCTTAAATCGTAATTAAAGATTAGGTTCACTTAAACACATAATGCATGTGGTTTGGAAGAACACTATGTAATAATTTACACTAAATTAATTATTGTTCCAATTTTAAATTTAAAAAATAATATCGATCATCATTTTAAAATTATAATTTTATTTTTAAAAAATGTTATTAAATTTTTAATTTTTTTTTATCTTGTGAGACTATATTTATAGTAAAGGGAATAATTATTATTGTTTGATCACATCACCTTCTCGAGAAAGAATGAACAAAAAGAGGATAAGACTAAGCACAGTGGCAGTAGGAAATTCGACGTCGTTTAAGAGACAAAGCGTTGTTGATAGATATGCCTAGAAGAGAGCAGAAAAGGCAGTGTCGTTTCGTTTTGTGAGTATGGTTTTTAAACGTCGTTTAGACTAAGAGTGCCCAAAACGGTGACGTTGAGTTCATCTTTTCCGTTTCAGCGAGAACGAAGTCGATAACACTGACCTCAAAACTGAACTAAAACTCCGTAACGCAGAATCACTTCCGATTCTTCATTCGTTTGTTACGTTCCATTTTCATGTCGTTGGCATCGTCGTTCTCCATGCTCCGGCATCGCGCGGTGGCTTCCGCCGCACCATTCCTCCTGCGCCGCTTCCGGTGCCTTCCAATCGCCGCCCGGCAGCAGCAAAACCCTAACAAGCAAGCCGCCCCGAGCCGCAACCTTCTGAAGGCGAAGAAAACGTTGAAGGAGTTTTCCTCTCTCGCCCCTGTCCTCTCCCTGGAAGACAGCCCCCCGCTCACGGAATCCCAGGCCATCGGCGTCGTGGCGGCGTCACAGGCGAACTTCATGCGCGTCATCGTTCCCGAAAACGACCAGCCTCCTTCTTCTGGAAGCTTCCGCGGGGTGGAGCTTCTCTGCGTGGTGAGGGCGCTATTGAAGAAGATTAAGCGCAGGGTCATGGTCGGGGACAAGGTTCTTGTCGGTTCCGTGGATTGGGTGGATCGCAGGGGATGGATTGAGAACGTCTTCCACCGGTCCTCTGAGATTCTTGACCCTCCCGTTGCCAACGTCGACCACCTTCTCGTGCTGTTCTCGCTCGATCAACCCAGGCCTGAACCGTTTACCCTCACGCGCTTTCTTGTCGAAGCTGAATCCACTGGAATCCCTATCACGCTGGCACTCAACAAGACCGAGCTTGTGGATAAAGAGGTGAGGTTCACGCGCTATGCATTGTCGTTGTTTGTTGTGACATGTAGGCTCTGTTTGGATAAATTTATCCCAAATGCACCACAATTGAGATGAATAGCAGAAACTGAATTAAGCTTCTCTTGCAAGCTAAAATCAATTTATTATACTGTGTTTGGATTGGATGCACTTTTCCCATTATCAATTCCAGTTCCATGTTGAATGCCCAAGCAACAAATAGTAGCCACTTTTTTCAATTTTTCACTGTGATTTTTGTTTGGGGGGCAGAATTGATCTTGTTAGATATCCAAACACGCTAATAGTCTTTTGTGTACAGTGGATGGAAAGCTTTGCTGAATGCTTGGACTGAGTCTGGATAGAAGTTGAAAAAAGCACTTTTGGGAATTGGAATTTGATTTTCACTTGTTGAATTACCGGGTTTTTATTTGATATGCTGCAAACTCCAGTATGGTTTCATATCGATCCCGAGTTCAAGTAAAAGAAGAGGGTTGTGTTGTGTTAGGTCCTTGGTAGTCACGGTAAAACTTGATTCCAAATATGAATTTCTGCTTGGAAATTTGATTTATAACCGAGTCGAATAGTGTGATGTATGTAAATCCATTGTGCGAACTCACCAGGTTGGAGAAAGCTTTTTCAAACTCGTAATCCAACTTTTAGTATTTTCTGGTCTAAAGCTATTGCTTGTTTTTGCTTTTGTTCTTGCGTAGATCATTAGTTCGTGGAAGTCCAGGCTGCGCAGCTGGGGGTATGAGCCGGTTTTTTGCAGCGTTGAATCTGGACATGGACTTGATCTTCTTGCATTCCAGTTGAGGGATCAAACGACAGTGATTGTGGGGCCTAGTGGAGTTGGGAAGTCTAGTTTGATAAATGCCCTTAGAAGCAATTCTTCTGATGTTGCGGAAGGGGAGAACTGGTTTGAGCCTGTGGGTTTTCTTTGTTTTATTCTCTTTTTTTCCTCTACCTACGAGAGATTGATATTTGTATCACCCGTGAATGCACCTTACTTTTCAGATTTCGGGAAGCAAGTGGCTTGAGGATCAACGGGTTGGGGAGGTTTCCACGAGAAGTGGTAGAGGAAAGCATACTACTCGCCATGTTTCTTTGCTTCCAATATCTGGAGGGGGGTTTCTTGCTGATACTCCTGGATTTAATCAACCTAGTTTATTGAAAGTTACAAAGCAGTCTCTTGCACAGACTTTTCCTGAAGTTAGTGATGCATAACTTGTATTTGAATAAATCCTTAGTTAACACTGTTTCCTGTTTTGGTTGATCTTATCATCTTTCTCCCTATTCAGATCAGGAAAATGCTTAGTGCGAATGAGACTGAGAAATGCTCATTTAACAATTGCTTGCATCTGGGAGAACCTGGGTGCATTGTGAAGGGAGATTGGGAAAGATATTCATTCTATTTTCAACTTCTGGATGAAATCAGAATCAGGGAAGAGTTCCAACTCAGGACATTTGGGACTAAAAGAGAAGGGGATGTAAGGTATGTGTCTTTGTTGATTGCAAACCAATTCATTTCAGTTAATTGGAAAGTATGATGCTTTGATCAAAGAGTTCAATTCTGGGATTTTTATCCATTAGTAAAATTAACACTCTGAGCAGTTATCGTGATTTTGAGGTTTTTACACATTTTTAAAAAGCTGATTCTTATCCCTTTACATTTTAATGTATAGATATGGACATGAATCTCACAGCATAATTCTAATCTATTTATGATAATTATCATTTGCACTTGCATGTTAGCCCATGAAAGAAGCTACTAAATTGCATTTCCTTGATGAAGATTGTGAGGAAAACAATAAGTCTGGAAATATCAGTAGAAGTATTTTTCCTGGAATATGCAGTAATGCTCAAAAGATCTCTCACAGCTTATTGTTATGATATTCCTGAAAAGCAACCTATAATTTTTGCAGGTTGAAAATGGGAGATATGGGTGTTCAGCAAGCAGAACCACGGTTGGAACCTAAAAAGCACAGGAGACAATCTCGAAAGAGCATTAACCAGTCAATTTTAGATGACATAGATGATGATGACGACGACAATTTGCTTGATGAGGAAAATGATCCCATTTTAAGGGCGCTACGAAATGAAAACTCTTAGAATTTCGTTAGCCCCCAGAATTCTCATTGTATATAGTCCCTTTCCGTGCGATCACTTGTATCTCGGAGTGAGCTGAGTTCATATCAATGAAGTTCATTTGTGTTTTGTTTGACCAAAAATCTCTATCAGGTTGGTTCAATCCTGTTTATATATAAATGTCACCCACGAATACACTGTTGAATTCCAATGACTGAAAGACTCTTTCTTCTTGGACCCCATATCTTCTTCTATCACCTCCATACACAGTATAAAAATACATTTTTATCATTTTTTGTCACTTCCATAAACTAGTTTCCAGATTATACAATCCGGAACACATTTGAAAAAATACTTTCGGTAGTTGAAAAAATACTTTCGATAGTTAAATAACAAAGTAATAATGCATATGAAAAAAATTTCGGATTACATAATCCAGAAGCTAATTATAATTATAAATTTAAAAAATGAGTTTTAATTATGTAATTCGGAATTTTTTTATAAATTTAAAAATATATTATAAAGGGATATTTTTAGAAATTTAAAAATATATGGAGGTGAGTGAAGAAAGTATGGAGGTGCAGGATCAAACCGTCTGACTGAAAATGTTGATTATATACCCATTTTCGACTATAATCAATAGAAGGGTGGTGATACTTTAATACCCCCATACAGTAAAATACATACTATCTACACATTAATAAATTATTATTTTAAATATATTTATTTTATTTTTAATTTAAAACATTAATAAATATTCCAGTTTCCACCAAATAGAAACAGAAACCCAAGATTGGGCCGTAAAAAAAAGAAATTGCTGGGCTTACATTCTTTATAGAAGGACTACTTGTTCTTGTTGGGCTTGTCGCCTTCTTTAAATCCAATAAAAGACAAACTATTCCTACACCCAATTTTTTAAACCTGCACCCTACATAATTTTAAATTTCCGAAAATGTCTATATTCTAGAAAAATAGATCAAAAAAGATTATTGTGTTTCAGAAATAAAAATAAAAATTTCATTTCAGATAAAGAAATCCGTGATACATAAAATTCGTTTCGAAAAAAAAAAATCCTGAAACATATTCTGGAATGCATTTTACATGCACCCCATTTTATTTAGGGGTTTTTTGTTTTTTCATACTAAAATTGGATGCAGTGATATGGTGCAGGAAGTAATTGTCCCAATAAAATAACAGCCCTAAGTATCTCTTTGTAAACAAAAAGCTACGGACAGAACTTGCGGTAATTTGCATCATACTTTGATACCTAGAACAATGTTTAAGCCTTCAAAATCGAAGCTACAAAAAATTATATTAAAAGTCCAGATAAAGACCTACACTTTGAATAGTTCAGGAAATCATTAGTCATGAAGATGATTAAACTCACACACCAACCAGATCAACGATGGGAAGACAAGCAGAAAAGCAATAAACCAAGATCAACCCATTGGGGGTGAAGGGTGTGAAAAGGGAGGAAGAGAGATACAAAAAAAAATGGTTGCAAGAGAAAATGGATCTGAAAAAATTCAAAAACTAAATAGTTATAACTTTAGAAGTCCCAAAAGTTTAGTAGATTGTAATATCTAGTCAACATTTGAACTCAAGAACATGCTAGCACTGACATGTGTCAAAGAAGCCTACTTCTTAACAGATTTCTTCTTTGAAGTTGTATTCAGAGATGGTTGAGGCTTTGGATGCTTTTCTAACTCGGTGGGATCCAACCACTTGAGAGGATGGCGGTTGAAGAAGGGCCAATTAGGGACAGTGACCAATGTGGTGAGAACCACACCACCAGCATATATAAGGATCATCATTTGGAAAGAAGCCATAAGATAACCAGTTGTGAATGCAATCACAGAAACTGCAATCAGCATTAACTGCATAAGCTGTTCTGCTAGCTTCTGTCCTTGCCAATCCATCTAGTGAAGGAAAATCATAAGAAAAAGTACTCAGATACCCTCCAAATCTACATGATAACAATGAAAACACAAAAAAACTTAAAGATCTACACTTCTGCTACAAGAGGCTCAACATACCAGTAGCAGTAAAACAAAAATTTCTCGTATCCAAAATATTTTATATTCAATTTGTTAACTGACTTAAAAAAATATTGAAGATCCTAGCAATCTGAGAATGGACACAGAAATATCCAAATTTCAAGTAAAATTCATTCTCCAGAGCCCAAGCCTAATAAGCAATCAGAACCCCAATGTAGTCTGAGGAACTGATTAGGAGTGTAAGAATTAAAATGGGTGCACTGCTAGACACAAATACATCAAACTATCTAGTGTGATATTGCATATAGAAGCAACCACTTGTTAAGAATAAACCATCAATTTGGTCCTCAATGTATCAATGTCTCACCTAGTTAGTCCCTTAAGTATTCAAAACTAATAAAAAGTCCTTGATGTTTGAAATCCATGACATTAGTTGTTTCCATAAATTAAACAGATCCAAACCCATTATACCCTTTTCAAAATTCACCTCCTTTTACTGAAATAAATAGTTTATTCAAAAAGAAAATCTGCAGTGATATATACTTTATTGAAGTATTTTGTGAAGTGTTGACTGCATGAAGTGTTCTATAAAGGGTTTAAGCTAACACCAGTTTGGTATCAATGCAATATTTTTCTATTTCTAAGTTACCTACTTGATATCTCCATTTTTCCCACTTCAGCAATCCACCAATATGCAAGTACAAATTATTTATAATAATAACAATAATATTCCACACAAGAACTCGAATGAAAATGGAGTTAGGGGATTAAGAAAAAATTGGGGATGAAAACTGCATGCTAACATGTCATTTAACAGACTCCAAAAGGTTTAACCCACTAGAGAGAGAAATGTCTCAAAACATTAAGTAATTTTTATTGAATGGTTGAGAGATATTTACTCATACCAATTATACAGTCAACAACAGTAACCAAAAATCATCAAAAGACAACAAAAATGCTCCAAAGGTCTCACAACTAGTTCTGGTACTAGATCTGAGTTTTATGGTACAATTGGGAAGAACAAAAAAGGGGGAAAGCACTATAATCTGTGCTCTAAAGTTAAAATTGAGAAAAGGGTTTCTCTGAGATCGATGAGACTTTCAGTAATTTTCATCAAATCCTCTAAAATAAAAATTTTATAGGCAATCACGGTATCCCCAAACGATGAAACATTCATAGTAAAAGCATACCCTAAACGATAATTCAATGAAAAATTGATTCATTTAAAGAACACACTGATTAAAATTCCAGTAGTGTTTCTATGAAAATGGGGTTTCCAACCATCAAGGGATCCATGAAATGAAGAAATCGCACCCAAAGAACGATGATATGATCAATACAAAGTACTTTCTTTTGGCAGAAAAATAGAGAACGATAAATTAAAAGAATGAAAGAGAAAAGAGAATGTGCAACTGACCTTTTGATTTTGGAATATGAAGCGTGGACTAGCCTTGCAAGGAGAAGGGTGAATTATATATAATGATGGAAGTTTCTTATACCCCACCTACACTAAACCTATTTTTCCTCGAATATTACAAGGTTTTCTAAAATACTGTTTTTTACTACTACTTTTTACTGGGAAATACCACTGAGATACATTCATAACATTAATGCAAAAGTTGTAATATTATTATATTAACCCTTTAATTTGACATTTAATGAAATGATTAAAAATTATATTATCGTTACATATTATCACTTTTTAATTTTTTATAAATCATATTTGAAATGTTTTTTTATCGATAAAGCATAAAATAATTATATCAACTTGCAAATATGTTTAAAGTATTATAACAAATAATTATTTATTGCGATGAATCGAATTATATTTTTACGCTTAAGGAAGTTTCATGCACTTATCAACTATGTATTCAATTGATCTATAAAATATTTAAAAAGTCATGTCAATTTTAAATAATGTTGTTATAAATATGCAATTCTAAAAAACTGTTTAAATTTTTTATGATTAGAAAATTGTAATTTGAAGGAATTGTAAAATATCAAATAATAATTTTTGAAAGGATTTATGAATTTATCAAATTTAATATAATATTGATGTGAATATACATTTTGACGAACAACCAATTATATAACTATAATATTATCCAACCAAATTAACATATAAACAAGAAAATAAAAATATTAAAAAAAGGGAAAATAAAAATTATATGTAAGAAAAGGAATATATATAGGTAGCTCAATAATTTAAAAAGTAAACTTTTGTGATTCTTTTACTTAGATTATTTGATTCTGTCTCTGAATAATTTCGAACAAAATATCTCCCATATTTAAAGATGGTTAACTTTTTTTAAGAAAATTATCAAAATATGTATTTTTTTGTTCAAATTGAAAAATGTACAGCACATGGTTTCTAATAGAAAGACTTTTAAAACATAACTATACTTTTAAGTTTTTTAGTCAGCATACTTTTTCATTGAAAAAATTACAAGATATAAAATGTGACTTTAAATAAAATATTATATAACTTTGACTTTAATTGAGATTTCTATGAAAATAATGTAAATACACACTTTCGGTAAACGAAATTTTAAACTATGGTACAAATTATTCATGACAAACAATTTATACCATTTTCGTAGAACTTAATTCACACATTAAACGATAATAACTTTTTCAAGAAATAATGGCAAAACCATACAACAATACCTTTCGAATTTAGAACAAGTGAATTACCCAGAAATAGAGTTACCATCTTACCTAACCAATAACACCAAACCACACAACTCTGGTCCAAGACATTCTAAAACATGGAACAGAATGGTTTATTTTTTCATTGATCCACTAAAATTAGGTTTATTTTGACAATTTAAAATAATTGTAAACATTCATCAATTATGTTATCTGCATTAAACTAGAAATTTAGACTTATTTTCATATCCTATTAATAACATAGAAATTATAACACATTCAACAATTATAAAAGAGCAAATTTTTTATCTACCTCTACAACTTATAAAAAGCTAGAAATATGTGTAATCTTTAGAAAGACAAATACATATAAATTTTAGTAGAGCAAAGACCATACAAAACTTTTCAAAAAATATTCAGTATTTGAAGTTTACTAGAATACAATAATTTACACCAATGTGTGAAAGGAAAAGGGTTCGTTAGAAAGTGACAATTATTAAGAAATAGTGCATTGAAAAAACACCCAAAATACCTTTAGAATTTTAAGTTCTCAATTTTTACAAGGTTCCGAATAAAACAACAATAATAGCTTAGTAAAACGTAATTAGTCCCGATTTCCATAAATGAGCCATTTGTTCATCTCACTCAATAAAAATAACAAGCACACAGGGATACACCGAGTAAATGAAAACAGAAACGAACCATATGAATAATTTCCCAGTAACTCAATTAACTAAAAACATAGCATGCGAAACAAAAAGGTGTTGTTCAACCTTCAAAAGCGGCTCATAACAAAAATTCAAATTTAAAAGGAAAACGATCGTCAAAACTGACATAATCTAAGAAGGTGAATCCCACAATAAAGCTTCAAGAGCAATTTAAGATGAAGCCCCACTACGGAGAGCACCCTTCTTCTTGCTTGTTGCCAATTGGGTCTCGGGCTACAATAACCACAATAAAAAATATTTTAACACAAGAAAGGAATTCAAAATAAAGTTAACAGAGAGAGATGGTCAATGTTACCTCTTTCTTCACAGGCTCTTCCTTCTCAGATAATATCAGCTCAATATGGCAGGGAGATGACATGTAAGCTGCAGAAAAAAATGTCAAAATTAGCATGTATATTGTAATCCATTAGGACAACATAACCTATTTAACATCAGAAACATACGGTTGATTCTTCCATGGGCTCTGTAGGTACGGCGTCTTTGCTTCTGTGCTTGATTAACCTGGACATGGGAAATGTAAAGAGCATCTACGTCCAAACCTTTAACCTGTGGCAAAGCAATAAGAAGCTTAATATCTTCGAAAGTTTACATTCAATAATTATATGGTAAAGCAAATAAGAGAATACGGAGGACATACTTCAGCATTACTCTCAGCATTCTTCAGCAAATCCAGGATGAATTTAGCTGATTTGACGGGCCAGCGTCCTTGTCCATTGGAGTGTCTGCTCTTTGCCTGAGCAGTCCTCCCAACACCACGGCAGAAGCGACGGAAAGGGATGGCTTGTTTGTGGGCCAATACATCCTCCAAGTACCTTTTGGCTTTAACAAGGGGCAACTTCCTGATGGCAAACGCAGTCTCCCTAGTGTTCTGTAAATGAAAAAAGGGAAGCATGAGACTAAATTAAATTATACAAGTCAATTACCATTATATAGCTTTCATCAACAAAAAAGCAATACATATTAACCAAAAGCCATGGTGGCTATATGCTACAACGTTTCCAAGGGACCTACCCATACACCATAATTCCTTTTGAGCAACAAGGCATAACCATATATTTTCAAATTAATTTTACTAGATCTACAAACGTGAAATCTCTTATTTATAGCATATTCATAGCTTAATACAAGCATTATTAGATAAATATGTTCCATCATTTACTGAACCTTCAGCCACAACAAAAAAACAGAGGTTCACCCAATAACAATGGAGATTATTATATCCCTGAAGTTTACGAGAGGTCGGTCTACATGATCAACAAACCCCTGCTTTTTTCATCAGGTTTTTCAATCACAGCACACAATATATTGCAAATGCACATGAAAATTACATTCGATTACACAAAATTAGGGTTAGTCACATATGTAAGGGTTACAAATCAAAGTACCTTGAAATGCACTCTGAGGTCCGCGCCTCTTGCCTTGCAGGCTGCAAAAAACATGCCACAACAGTTGCGTATTAGTTTAAACTAACCTAAAATCAACAGTAACAGAAAAAAAAATCTCGGTCGAGTGAATAAGCAGAACAAATAAATAACAAGAGTCAAAACCTACAAAAATTGAGAATCATTATTTAGCGAAATATTGGAAGTGAAAAGGCACTTACACTTGGTAGGATTATCGGGTTCTCTGGAGTATTTCACCTTAGAAAAGAGAAAACGAAACATTAAAATGAAGAGATCTGAAAATGAAGTTCGGAAGAAAAACCTGAAGAACATTGGTCGCTTACCATGGCGGCTTCTTCTTCTTCTACTTCTTCCACGCGGTTGAGGAAGAGCAACTGCTGAAGGAGGAAGCAAACTAGGGTTTAATTCAGTGTTCAATGGCTTTATATATAATGGATAACTGTACCTGGTCTAGTGGGCTTGATTGTGGGCTGCAACAAGATCCAGCCCATTTAACTATGATGAATTGTAACAATAATTTAACTCTTGGGCCGAACCTATTAACAAATGGCAAATTCATCCTACACTCCCGCTTTTCAGAATTTCCAAAATTACCCTCCAGAAATTAAAATCTGAAATTTAATTCAAAAAAGTAAATTTAAAATAAATTTGTGTGTTTTGGAATAGAGTTCTGGAATTGAAAAATAAAAAATTTATCACAGAAAATCAATTTAAAATATAAAAAAAATAGAAAATATATTTCAGAAAAAATTCTAAAAATTATAAAAGTGTTTCGGGAGTCCAAATAAAAAAAAATGTTTCAGCAAACGATTTCCATAAAGTATTTTTATCCATATTTTTTTTATTTAAAAATGTTTTTGTCAGATACAAAAATTAATCCCCTTAACAATTTAAATAACCATTAACAAAATTATAACTTGTAAAATAATACAAAAATTAATTCCCTTAACAATTTAAATTACTATTAACAAAATTATAACTTGTAAAATAATAAAAATGTGGGAGCTTATAACTAGAATGGATGTAATATAAAATTAAAGTTTTGACTCATAATGAATCCATGATAACTTAAAAGACTGTTTTCCCTCTCTCTCTCTCTCTAAATATATCTTTATAGTGATATTAATTTAGCAGTTGATAATCCAACTAGTTTCTCACAAAATTTATAATTATTAGTTCTGTATAATTTGAATACAATATGATAATCTTACATATTAATATATGTACATACAATATTATTTTTTCAACAAATTATATAGTATAATATTCATAATATATAATTCACATTAATATCCTTCTTCTTAATCACAGGTGAATTAATACATTACTAAAATTACTTGTATAATTACAACTCATTCCCTACCATGCAATTATAAGTAGTGTGTTAGAAAAAAATGAAAGAAATCATTTGTTGTGAGAAGATATTTTGCTTCTCAAAATGACCACTCTTGCACTAAAAAATCTGAAATAATGATCTTGAGTGGTTAACAAAAAAAAAAGTATTATGGTTTTCAAATATATTAAAAAATATAATATAAAAATAATTTACATATATCAAATGAAAACAATATATCAGTTATATAACACACAAATATATATAATTCTAACAGGATTTGATCTGACTAAATTATTTTAATTTATAAAATTATTATCTACATTTGATAAATATGTTATTTTATACTTTTTCAATTAAATATTTTTTAATAAATAATTAATGTTTATTATTTGAAAAGAAATTTCTGCAAGTGTTAAGAAATTATCAAGCAGTAAAGTACTATTAAATTTTTAAAAATATCATTTTGGAAGAAATTAAATTTTAGAAGAAATTTTACATTGAATGTTTTTGAAGTTTTTATGTATTTATAGTATATTCATTATAAAAAATTTTATAATATATTTTTGTTATTTCTTAAACCTAATTTGAAACTTTTTTAGTTTTTAATGTTATTCAAATTATATATTATTTAATTATTGTTCTAGTCTCATCATAAGCTATGCACTTATTCCCTTGTGAGCACCAATATAAAATAAACTTATTTATACACCTCAAAGTTAACTAACTTATCCATGTTTGCACTTTGTATTATTTATTTTTTAAACTTTGCTTTGAGTTTATGCTACACATTTGCATGTAGTTGATTTTCTCTCTACCATGTTATTTAAAAGAGTTTAGATTAAGAGACTATTAATCTTTATCTTGATTAGGGATATAAAAGTATCAAATGTTCAGAGAGAAAATAGAGAAGAAGGTTAAAAAAATTGGAACAGAAGTGAGTTTTTGGACAAAACAGTGAATAGGTCAAATGATTCATTTCTATTGGTAAAAGGAGAAGCAGAAGAGACAAAGTTGAGTTTGGAAAAGACAGGGTAGTGTAATGATACAAGAACACTTTTTGTTCTTGTGTTCTTGCTTCTTAGAATAAGTACTAGAGAGAGTGCCACCATCCATCAAAACCAACACCATTTCTCAGATCTCAGAACACAGAGGATTGTTATTGTTACATTAGGATTCACTATCAACAATCACACCATATGGGTTTCATTAGGTTCAATCCCACACTAGTTCCAATTTGGATTTCTTCTCCTTCTTCCTCCCCCTCTCACATTGCAGGTTCTTCTCATTTCCCATTGTTCAATGTTATTTCAATGATTTCATTTTTGTTGCACTGGTATAATTCTACAGCAAAAAACTCTTACATGCACGTTCATTGTTTGATATTTAGTTAAAGTTTTAAAGTTAGATTTATAAAAAAAAACATTAAAGGGATTCATGGCATTTAAATCTCGTGTGTATGATTTTATCTGCAGGATGGTTTTTAGTTAAGCTAATTCATCCAATTTTTGTATTGTTAACCATGCAATTTAGGAGCCATGCATTGAGGATAACATTGGGTTTTGTACAAAAGAATAATAATAATATTGCAATGTTTCGGAGTTTTGAAGAATCCAATGTTACCAAACCGAACAAGAAATTTAATATAGAGAGGTGATAATAAATGAATTTTTGAACGGAATTTGGTGTTGTTGGTTTCGTCACGTCAAGAATGGTGAGGGTCCACTGGAAGAAGAACAACATGTGTGAAACTAGTTAAACCAAACTAAACTAGGTAGATAGAATTTAGGATTGTGTTGTGTTGTGTTAGTGATGGAGTTGTTAGTTGTTACAGTGAGTGATGTAACAAACAAGGTAGTGGGAATGGTGGGGGTGGGAAGTTACCAAACCAGAAGAACTGAACTAATATAATAACTGGTCACGATTAGAAACACAGAAAAAAAAAAGAACACAAAAGGCCAAAGACAAAAGGAAAACAAAAAAGGAGTTGTTTTATTGGTCACATGGTTCGGATAATAAAATGTATGACTATGTAATGAACCTTGATGTTCTCACGTGGTCATATAGGGCCCTATTGGCCCAACATCACAGCTCACGGTTTGTCCAAGTCATTTTGCTTTTTTGTTTGTCGGGGCAAAAGACGACAATGCACACTGTTTAAATTACCACTCTTTCTTCTTCACCATACGCAACTCCCTCTGATTATGTCCCCTCCAAAGTTATACGATTTGGTTCCACCCAAAACACAACATTCTGCCATATCTCTAGTGCTTTTGATTTGGTCATGCTACAACTTGTGAAATAAAGAAGATAACATTAACATCTTTTTGGTTCTTTTTCTCAACTAAAAGAAGAAAGGGTTGAATGGGAAAATCTCCTGATTGGTTGTATACAGATAATGTAACGTGTGGCTCACCCGCATGGATTGGCAAAGGACTAACTTGTGTTTGCTTCAAGCGTAAGGGAAACTGTCAAAGAATCTGCATCAGTTTGACCCCCTTGCAGGTTTGTGCTTTTTACATCATTCACTGGTTGTGGCTTTCTACTTGAAGAACTGCTCTATAATTTTTAAGCTTTTTGCTTCCTACTTGAGTAACTGTTCTATAGTTCAGTTTAGTTTATGTGTCACATTTTCTCAACAAAATTACTCTCTTAGCCAGAGCATTCTTAGATTTACTTTAACATGTTTTCTTGTTTTGTCACTGGACAAGCTTGAATGCCACCTTTCTGCTTTGTAGTAATCTCATTGTGCTTATGTAACAATAGAAATTCTCTCTTCCTAAGTTACAATTGAGGTTATCAAAGTTGGCTTTTTACCAGATTGTGTTTCTTTATGAGTTCAAGAAGTTGAGCTGTTTGACTATGATTGTCCCTTTTCATACTTCTCAAAGGCTGCAATTTATAAATGTGCAACTGTGTCAATGACAACTTGTGGTGTTCGTGAAAGTATTTTTTCATGACAATTTGTGAATAACTGGAAACTTTGGAAGCAAACAAACTGTTGTAATTTTCAAAGGTGACTTAAAAATTTGATTATAACTAGAATTTTCAGTTAGTGAAATCTTGTTTTGTTTTCTGAGAATAATTGCAGAAACAGTTGTTGAACATGCATTTGAATATCTGTTTCCTTAGCGTCTTTTTTTTTTTGTTTATCATAAATGGTTTATTATTTTTTCCCTCCTATATTTTCTTGCCATGAACTCACTGAAGACAGAGAGCAATTAGGAAAACAAGAAAATAAAAATGAAAAACGAATTCATTGAGCAGCAACTTTGTACAAATTTTGTAGGAGGAAAGGCTAAGAAGACTAAAGCGCAGAATGAAAGTTTACTTTGATGGTTCCAAGCTTGATCACCAGGTATCAATTCTGCAACATATTATTTTCATTTGCATTGATTGGCGAGGAACTTGCTGCAATCCTTTTTTCTGTTAAATTTATACCAGCAAATTGACATGTAAAGTTGATGGTTCGAGCCATATTGAAATTTTACTTATTCACATATTTCTTGAGATACTCATCCACAATTTTTTTCAAGAACAGGAAGCGTTGAGAGCTCTGTGGTCTGCTTCATTTCCTGGACAGGAGCTTCAAGGCTTGATTTCTGATCAATGGAAAGAAATGGGTTGGCAGGGTAGAGATCCATCTACTGATTTCAGGTTATATTTTTGCCTTGTCAAGTTACCATCCATTTTGAATGTTTTTGTGCTGTTTTCGCTCTTGACATGTTCATTTCTTTTGGACCAATTTTGTGAACAGAGGAGCTGGTTTCATTTCATTGGAGAACCTTCTTTTCTTTGCGAAGACATTCTCAGTAAGATGCTGAATTATATCTTGGTGACACCATTTCAATCCAAGCCTCCCAAATTTGAAAATACTCAACATCATGACAAGTGTTTTTGCCCAACTTCTGCCAAAAATTGACTTATTTGCTTATGCTCTTATGCAGTGTTGTTAAAATTGACAAGTGTTTTTGCCCAACTTCTCCCAAATTGACTAATTTCATATACCACTGACTCTTTCCTAGTTACGATATTTTATCTCTTCTCCGATCCTTGAGTTTAAGGACATGGCTCTTATATTCCTTATGTTCCTTCACTTGTTGCAGATTTCTTTTCAGACCATATTGAAGAAACAAGGAGGAAAAGAAGCTGTTTGGGAGTACCCTTTTGCTGTTGCTGGCGTTAATATCACATTTATGATCATACAAATGTTGGACCTTGATGCAAGTACGTCAAGAAAATTATTTTGAACCCAGATGAAAGTTCTTGACATTGTTATAGCAACACTCACCCATTTAGTTACACAATTCTTGTGGCCTGAGTCTACAAGGAAACTCAAACTAAATAGAAAATGTCATCTTAATTACAACAATATCTCTAATACCAAACTGTTTTTTCACTTGCAGCCAAACCAAGGAGTTTTGTGAGAGCAGTTTTTCTACAAATGCTTTCAGGTTTGAATCAGCAACTGTTTTGAGAGTTTATCTGTTATGGTACAAATGCTTACCATTCCTCTACTATTATCTTACATTTGCAGAAAATGAATGGGCATTTGACTTGCTTTATTGCGTGGCATTCGTTGTTATGGACAAACAGTGGCAGGAGAGAAAGGCTACATACATGGAGTTTAATGTAAGAGTCTATTATGTACTTGTTAATCTATAAAAAACAGTGTAGTTTTGGAATAATTAACAGTAAAATGCAATGTTATTAGTATGATACATAACACGGTTCACCATGTGTAGCTTATTTTCAAAGGGGTTTCTATTATTATTGCAGGATGTACTGAAATCCACGCGTGTTCAGATAGAGAAAGAGTTGCTGATGGATGATGTTCTAAGGATTGAAGACATGCCTTCTTACAGTCTTCTTTGTTGAGAAGTGGCTGAATTGGTTATGGTGAAGATACGTGACAGCATAGTTTTGTGTACATCTTCACTTGCTTAATGAATCCCTTACCTTTAATCTGTGACAACTAGCTAGTGATTTATTCTCATCATTGCTCACATGTGCTCAAGAGTTTTACATCTTTACATTGATTGTATGAGATTTTCTCTTGGAAGTTTTGACTAATTAGAGATTATGCTTATATCAATTGTTCTTGCACTAATTATATGGGAGGGAGTGTCTTCCGAATCCGTCTTCACTTCGCCATTCCGGTTCTTCCTTTTTTATGTCCACTCCTTCTCTCGGTCACTCGTGTTTCTGGAATTACTTTCTGGTCTCTTGGTATGGGATGTGGTACCTGCAGGAATTCTCTAAAACTTAAATCAGTATTTATACTAATCATTCATTCGAAAAAACTAAAATACTGAACCAAACACTCTATCTATTTATACTACTTGTTAATGGATCTGTCACATCATATTAATCTGTCTGCTTATTTATTATTAATTGATTTTAAATACTTAATTAACTTCATTTATTTTCGATACTGTTGAAACGATGTGATTTATGTTTGACTATTTTTATTATGAAAGCAATTTATTAAGAAAATTCACTGTAATTATTCTACTCAACACAAGTAGTTCTAAATTGTTTTTTTTTTCAGAATCGACTTTGGAGTCATAATTAAAATAATTTTGCTGATATTTCAACATGATTTGGAAAAATTCAACTTTTGAAACTAAACAAAAGCTTAATTAATGCACTTTTGCCGACATGAAAAGTTTTTCCAAATGGATTATGATAGAATTTAATTGTCATACATGATGGTAAGTCTAATGATTTTAAATAATTTAATAAATCAATTTCAAAATGATTATTATAAAAGTCAACCTTTTTAATATATATCAAGTAATGATTAAATATCATTGGAAAATTATGCTGTAAAATTGTTATTTTAAATTCTCCCTTAATAATGGATGATGAGATATTTGTATTATTTTATTGGAGCACAACGCAATACGAAGATTTCTTCTAGACCCTTATAAATACGAATTTTTTTAATTTACTTTTCCTAGAATGTATAATTTGGAAGTAAAAAATATATTTTGGAATTGAAATTCATTTTTGGATTATACATTTCAAAGTAATAAAATGGAAAATTTCATATTTGTGTAATGTAGAAGAAATTAATGTTTATGGGGTGTGGAAGAAATGTATGGAGGTGCATGGAGAAATGTGCCATTCTCCTACATCCTTACTTCCTGTGAAAGCCCAAAAATTAAAAAAAAAAAACTACATTGTCTCAATTTTTTTATTCAATTTTCTGAAAGTATTGAAATTATGTATAATTTATAGAGTGAAATTATGTTTCAGATAACACAATTCATAATTATAAATTTAATAATTCTAGATTGGAGTATAAAAAAGTATACTTGTACTATAAATTCTGAAAGAGTTGATGCAATTTTTTTATTCTAGAAGAGTTCATATAAAATTATTTTTTATACGTGTCTTAATAATAAAATAATAATACCACTGGATTAACTCTTTGGAAATAAAAAAATGGGGTCAACTCTTGCAAAATATTTGGTAGGGTGTCCTCGATAATTCAATCTAATATTGTCAATTTTATAATTACAAATTATATTATCTTAGATACAATTTTATTATTTAGATCATACCATGCACCTAATGATTATAAATATTTCTTCATTTTCTTATGGTTAAGAACCTACTCTTATTTTAATTTTGATAACACGAACTCTATATATTGAATCAAGGGAATCATATTTCAAGACAAGGATTTTTCACTGAATTCCACCGTTTAGTGGTGATAACTCCATTTCTTTAGCATAGTTTATATATAGTCAACAAACAATTAGATTAGCTATAACATCTCTTTCCCTAAATAATTTATTTCCTCTATGATAATGAGTGATATTTGCTTTGACTCTTATTATAATTTTTTTTTAAATCCCATATCATATCTGAATGCTGCAAAGATATATCTTATGTTATTTATCCTGTCTAGGTCGAATGGCCGAAAGGTCGAAAAGCTGAAAGGTCAACAATAAAATTAAATACTAAACAAAAATGAATAAATAATTAAATAGTAAAACTACTATAACAAAGTCCATTAAATTGGTCCAAGTACGGGTAGTATGTTTAATAAATATAAGGTATAAAGAGTAAAGATCAAATTGGGTTTAAGGCTCAATAAGGGAGTACTATAAATAGGTGATCAACACAAGGGGTAAGTAGAGTGAATTTTATCCGATAATTAACTAAAATTGATTATGACTTTATCATCGGAGCTCCTTGCATATGCACCCACTTATCCGAGAGTTGATACTGAAACCAAAAATCGATAGTTCCAATTGATCAAACCTAGCGAGTGAGACTTCACAATTTATATCCAAGCCCTAACCCAAATCAATCAACAATATAGCCGAAAGCCCAAACCCAAATAGAAGATCGAGAAACTGTCAGATCCAAAGAAAAAGTTGTTTGTTTCCAGGTTCTATAAGTTCTAGGTCCTATAACAACAATATCAACATTAAGTTTCTCATTGGAATGAGCCACATACCATGCGATTGTTTAATCATCACATAATTTGTGCACCAAGACTACCCTAATGTTGTTAATTTGGAGTCAGAACAGCATTCAAATCTCGTTCAACATTTGCTAATTTAGAAGAGTATGGTGCTATTGAGTTTGCCCTGCAAGCAAGCTAAAAGGAAGCATGCTACTCAAGTGGCATGAAAGTGCATGTGCTCTGAACACAGGCTTGTTACTACCTGTCACCTTAGCATCAACAACAATAAGGGAATCAATACCACTGAACGTGCGTGAATAATTGGAATAGAGTAGCTTCAATTTTATCAATGATCCCAAGTTAACTCAAGAACTTTAAGTCTGTGTTTTAGATATATATGATTAATATTTAGAAAGAGAGTATTGAGTAATTTGTAGAAATTTTATGAGTCAAACAAGATTATTTTTGTAAATAATGTGTTTCGATGCGTTCAATATAGTCTTATATCGCTTAGGAATCAAAGTAAAGATACTTTAAATACATTTTCCTCTCTTAACCTTCTAAGATACATTTTAAGGCCAAAATCAAGATGAAACTTTGAGCTTCAAGGCGAATAATGTTTCGGTACTATTATAGTCTCACATCACTTAGGAGTCGAGGTTAATGGCAGTTTGTATACTCTTTCCTCTTCCAACCCACTGAGGCATCTTTTTAGGATAAAACCGTGACGGAACATCGACCTCCAAAGCAGACAACACCTCAAATGTTATGATTGACCCTAACGATATTATCTCTTGGACTTGAGGTCAAAACTTTGACGCCGTCTGTGAAAACGAAAATATATCCCAAACCGTTTAACTAAGGGAACCAATAATATCTTAGATGCAGTGATTGATCTTCGTGATTCCATCTCAACATATGTAAAACTTTTTTTTAAAAAAGGGTAAGGGAATGAGGTGTTAATGATTGCTGTGTTCCCATGCTTGAGGAAGTGGAACCAAGGTGTAGCGTAAAATTCAGCTTAGCTAGCTACAAGTAAATGAGGAGATTTCAGTCCTTATCATTTACCAGCAACTTAGTGTCCATCACTGATATCTTATCAAGTGTAAATATTTCAGAAAACTACACATTCCACCAATCAGAAAATTAATAACCATCTTTTAAATTAAAATTTAGAACCCAAGTTTTAGATATTGTTGCCTTTTGGATACCATGTGCTCTGAATTGTGATGCTAACCATTTCCTTTTGAATTTTTTTTTCTTTAACACTATCCCCAGTAAAAAAACATATATTTAACAAACACTTATAATAATATTTTAAATTAAAAAATAAAATATTAACTTATTAAAGTGTGAGATGTATGTTTTTACTGTTTCCATGAATATATCAACATTTTTTTTCTTTTTTACTTGTTGGCCTCTCCTCATAACAAATATAGCAGGAATGTTCCTGTTGTACTTACAAGCCTAATTTGTTTGAGACATTTGATCACAAAGTTCTTAGTAGGATTCTGTTTCTTTCACCTAATCATTTTCTTTTACCCTCTTTAGTAGGGATTAAATAAACCACTTAAAAGGAAATGTCCATAGAAGTGAAAATTCTTTAGTATTACCCAGAAAAACTGAACAATTAGAATGTTTAGTTAATCGTATTTATCCATATCAGAAGATGAAAAAGAAAGGTCAACAAATCTATAGGATAAAAAATTTGCACATGCAAAGAATTGTTCAAAGGTTTATACTATACAGAGGTCCATGTGTAATGTGTAGAACACATGTATACGTGCAGAAGTCGCATGCAAAGGATTGCATAAATGACATCATGATTTGTACTCATTTGTTTCTTTATTAGCTCATCAGTGTGTTAAAGCAAATTCTTGTCTTCCTTAAACCTTATTTTTGTTTTTGGGTAAAGACAGAATTGATCTCTTGTATTATCCGTGAAATGTTGTCACTTTGCAATGATTGAGAAGGGAACAATGTTTGTTTTCACTGGTCCATGCAGATTAACATAATATTTCCAATAAAAAAACGTGCTTCTTCAAATTAAATTCATCAATTATTCAATTAGGTAGCTTATACCTTTTATACTACTTCAATTTTTTATACTATATTATAACTTCTAATATTATTATTTTAATATTCTTTTTTATAATTTAATTACAAATTTATCTTTTATTTTTAAATTTATCACATCAAATTATATACAATTCTAAAAATTGTCAAACTATCATGCTAATAATATACTCTTTAATAAACCCATTTTAATATATTTTTATTATTAATTGAAATTGACTGAAGATTTAGAAAGTGAAAAAGACTTGTTATATGAAAAAGTAAGAACAGTAATTTTATATATTTTTTAATATAACAAACAACAAGTGTACTGAAAATGTGTTATTAATATTTTCTTCTGACTGAGAATTGTCCTCTCTTTTTCTGAACATTCTTTTCTCCCTTAATTTGATTAAAAAAATAACTCAAAGGCATGCCGAATCTGAAGGGGTGTATTGTAAAATTCATGAATGCAGTATTCTGATTTAATAAATTTCATCTTTATGCTGCCTTTCGTCTTTGACAAGACACAGCTCAGCTTTACTTTGTTGCTGAATAGGGTAGAACGTTTTATTCAGAGTTTTTATTAGAACTCACAATATACGTGATAATGATGGCGTACTAAATTCAATCTCACTTCTGGAAGCTTGCAAGAAAAACAATCAACTTGAAATCCATTACAAAAAGCAAAAAATAATTATTTCATACTTATCTATCCCAATCAAGATCAGCATCATATATTTGTGAAAGATAACGTAGGAATCAAGTCCTAAAATATAAAAAGTGCTATACTTGACAGAGCCTGGTGCAAAACACATATCACATCTGACATCACTGAATAAGGAAGTCCATCAATTTTAGGTTCCAAAGACAGAGACATATGTAATACAATTTAAAAAAAATAAAAGAGGGGGGAAAAGGTAAAGCCTGAAGGATCAAATAACTGGCTGATTCTTGAACCCAAAGCTTACATTACCCACTTCTGCCATCCTTGTCTTTTAAGCAAAAACTAATACCAAATGCAAATACTATCCCCACTCACACCAAAACTTCTTTCTCAACATTCATGAATTTTGCTTCATTCAGTTTATTATCCACGAGTCTTTCTCCTTAGTAGTCTCTGAGCTGTTTGATCTATACTGAAGGGTACATTCAGATCAAATGGGTTCATTCCAGACACCAATTGGAATGAGAAGTTCTACATTGCTAGAGACTTCATGTGGGTTCCTGTTGCAGGAACTGCAGGCAAGAGGCTTATTTGTTTCACATAATACTATGTATGTCTTTAGATAACTCCTGTTAGATTTCATGTTTTCTTATCTTGAATGAATGCAGATTATATGGGATGAAGTTGGAGAAGATAAGTTCGAAAGGGAGAAGGTTCTTCTAGATTTGGAGCAGGAGTGCCTTGAAGTTTACAGAAGAAAAGTTGATAGAGCAAATATATCTAGAGCTCGTCTGCATCAGGAACTGGCAGAGGCCGAGGCTGAATTCACTCACCTTCTTTTGTCCCTTGGTGAACGATCTCTACCTGGGCGGGTACTTGCTCCTTTTAATAATCTGCAATTAGTAGTTAAACAATCACAACTAATAGCCATGATAAGCAAATAGGATCCTATTTGATACCATCTAAAATTATTGATTGAATAACATTTATGCTTTCAATTACGTCTCATTGTTCAAATTCGACACCATCTTCTGTTATGCAATAATTTTGAAAATTATATTAGAAAATTGATATGTTGCTGAGCCAACCTTTAGGAAGCAACACAACATTTGCAAGAGAATCTTCTTAAATGTAACTTCCATGATTAAATTTGTGCTTTCCACAAGACATCATGAATCAGTCTGGACTGATGACAAAACTAACTGAACAGCCGGAGAAAAGAGCAGGTTCACTAAAAGAGCAGCTAGATTCGATCACCCCAGCACTCCAGGAAATGCGGTTGAGGAAAGAAGAGAGGCTAAACCAATTCCGAGCTGTGCAAGGCCAAATTCAAAAAATTTCTGCAGAAATTGGTGGTAACTCGGACAATGAACCTTCAAACATTGTCGTAAATGAGAATGATCTTTCACTAAAAAGGCTTGAGGAGTATCAGAATGAGTTGCAAAGACTTTACAATGAGAAGGTACCTTGAAGCCATTTATGTTTTTTACCGGTAGCCTTCAAAATTGTGACATTTCAAATAATTTATTGTGATTTCATTTGAAGAATGAAAGACTTCAGCAAGTGGAGAAATACATAGACATGATACACAGCTTGTCCACGATCTTGGGAAAGGATTCTTCTGCAATCATCATGGAAGTTCACCCAAGCTTAAATGATTTGTGTGGAATAACAAAAAATATAGGTGACACTACCTTAGATAAACTCAATATCACAGTGGAGTCCCTCTTTGAAGAAAAGAAAAATCGGCTGGACAAGGTAGAATACTACTATTTTTTTTGTTCTATGTAAACATTGTTAAATTTGAAAAGCTTTTCTGTTATTAAAGGAACTCGAAAACATCTTTTAGCTCTGATGGCTATAACGGTGACAGTTTTTTCCTTAAAATAAATAAACAAAAGAGAAATCTGGGGCATAAAAGTATTAAACTTTTGATATATTATTGGAGTACTAACCTGTTGGGTGACTATTGTAAAATAACTGCGTGAGGAAGCTTCAAGTATTTCTGTATTTTTCCCTTCACTCATATGCTTTCCATTTCACTAGTTTGTCATATTCTTGATATATTTTACAGCTTCACCATTTAGGCAAAGCACTGTCAAATCTATGGAATCTTATGGACACGCCATATAGTGAGCGACACCCATTTTCTCATGTAATCCATTTGTTGTCACTCTCATCAGCAGAAGTAACAGATCCGGGAAGTCTTACACTAGAAATAGTCCAGCAGGTAGATATCTAACTTAAATGATCCACAAAATATCAGAAACTCAATTGTTTAAAAACCCATAACTTTTTACAAGACTGAAGCTGAAGTCAAGAGACTGGATCAACTAAAAGCAAGCAAGATGAAGGAGCTATTCCAGAAAAAGCAGGAGGAACTGGAGTTGATATGCAAGAAATCACATGTGGAGATTCCTTCAAGAGAAGAGATGAACAATATAATTAACCTCATAAACTCAGGTGAATCTAAGAAACTAAGTAATGTGTGTCTTTTCCCTTCCAGAAACTGTACAGGCCTATTTACTTTAAAACATCAGACATGAAATTGACTTACATTTACCTCAGGGGAGATTGATCATTCGGATCTCCTCTTGAGCATGGACGAACAGATTTCGAGAGCAAAAGAAGAGGCTTCTAGCAGGAAGTCTATCATGGAGAAAGTGGAGAAGTGGATGCTAGCACGTGATGAGGAGCGCTGGCTAGAAGAATATAGCAGGGTTAGAATTTTCATTTGAACCGATCTTCAGAAATAGGTTTAAAGGGTAAATTATCTATAGTATGTCTCACAATCCAAGTGTGCTATCAGGATGAGAATCGATACTCAGTCAGTAGAGGAGCTCACAAAAACTTGAGACGTGCTGAACGAGCCCGTATAATGGTCAGCAGAATACCAGGTACATCTATATAAACAGACAATTTAGACCAACCGGCTGCAAACCCACATGTACTTACAAACAGTGATTGCGATTTCCAGCTTTGGTAGATATGCTAATAAAAATGACTAGAAGTTGGGAAGAAGAAAGAAACAAAGTTTTCTTGTATGATCAGGTAAGACATCTTACACTCAGCAACACTTAGAATATTTATGCTCAAAAGGTATAGAAGAAACGGTCTAAATAATTCTTAAAAGGGAATAAGTGAGATTTTGAACATTCAGAAAACATCCAGCATTTATGCGAGGTTAAATAAGTGTGTGCGCAATGATGTTATAGGCGTACACACAGTTAGTCTCAGATAAACTGATTGATATCAAGTATTAAAGCAGAGAAAACTTGCAGGAGCCATTCTATGAACAGTTTGTTTTCATCATATAATCAAGCCATTTAATAACTTTCTTGAAAGGATTTGTGGGAAAGTTGGTTATATATATTTTTTTTATAGAAATTAATAAGTTATATATTAACTACATATACAAATTATATTTTAATATATAAATATAACATTTATAATTTCTTTATTAATTATTAATATTAATTTTCTTATTATAATAAAATAATTAATAATTAATAAATAAAAGTTTAATTTTAATTATTAATATGTATTTTATTAATATTTAATATTTTTTTATTTTAATTTATTTTAATTTTAATATATATTTCTAAATTCTTTTATATTAAATTATTTTATCTTTTTCTAAAATTTATAATATTTATCAAAATTGTAAACTTACACTTTATATATTTTAAAAAAATAAAAAATAGTTCACAACCATCACATCACTCAAAAACTTCAATAAACTTTCCTCACAAGTCTATTTTAACATACCCTAATTCAAACAATCCCACTTTCTTCTCAAATCACTCTAAATCCACTTCCTAAAATCTCCTCCCTAATCCAAACACATCATTAGTAGCATAATGATACACCTAGCCAATGTCAAATTGTTCAACTAATGGCAGTAAATATTTTGCCATAGGAGCAATAATGAAATTCTAGCATCTTCTATTATGAAATGTGCCACATTGCAAACTCAGTCAATCAAGTAATGCCATAAACCATCTATAGATAGCAGTAACACCTCAATACCTCACAAAAAAGATGATAAAAAAACCCTAAAGAATTCAAGAGGTAAATCATGTAGTACACTTCTAGACTACTAGCTTTATTCATGTTGACATCAAATGGTTTCAGAAGCCGGACAATGTATCAATTTCTTTACTCTTGGTCCAGCATATACGTTTGTGATTTCACTTTAATAGTATGATGCTATGGTTTGTTGATTGACAACAGCATACACAAATGATATCTACGTAGGTACCTCTGATGGCTATATTGGAAGAATATAACTTACTAAGACGAGAAAAAGAGGAGGATATGAAAAGACAGCAGGTGAGTGTTCGATAGACAGTGACAGATAGCTCCATACATCAGTTTGAACATTAAATTCTGGTTAAAACTAAGTTGTTTGTGAAAAGACTCTTGCCACGTGAATTGCTATGCCCTAACAACCTTATCCCTACCCCTTTTTCGTGTTTGGTTTTCAGCCTTGGGAAAAAAAGAGGATTCAAAGCCAAGTAGTTGAGCTAGACAATACTTACACGTCAAGACCCACCACCAGCAGTAGACGTCTGCCAAGTAGAAGCTTGAATGGAGCTCTAGACAGTTCAGTGATCATGAACAGAAGGCTTTCTATGGGAATCCAACAGCTTCCATCCAACAGCATAAATTCAGGAAATCAAGGCTTGTCTAACATTAAGGATGGAAGCAATGCCCTAAGGAAAAAGATTTTTGGCGACCTTGCCTTCACCTCTCATATGAGATGAGGCATCATCTACAGTATCAACACATTACATACCGTTTTCCCCTTAAATTTCTTTGTCAGAAACCTCGATTTTGACTGAAATTGCTACAGAAAGCTTGCTGACCTGCAAAAAAAATAAGCGTGGAGAATTTAATGTACTTGGGTTCCTAATATTAAGTTGCCGTTTCATTGTTTCACTTGCAATTTTTGCATCATGTATTCCTGTTTCAGAACCAGGATAGCAAGATGCATTTATTGATCTAGAAGTACTATAATCACAAAAATAATCTCAAGAATTTGAATGATTATAACTGTGCTTGTACTCACATTGCATCACATTGAACATGATTTCACAGTGATATAAAGATTCCCGTTCAACATGTACTGAAAAGTATATCTGCCCCCTTATAAAGCCGCTATAATCTTGGAAAATTTCAAACAAGCAAACCAAAGCAAAGTTTCATAGAATCTTTTTGGAATCAGAACAAATTTTTAGAGCTTTTCAACCAGAAAAAAATATATATATATTGCCAGTAAAGAAACACTCAAGAGCTCTTCTAACCTGTATTCAAACAAAAACTATATCAATAATCAAACAATCTTGATACATAACTAATTATAATGCCTTTTTTCGCATTGTTAAATGTTAAATGTTACATCTGATTAGGGTCGGATACAAAACCTTAATTGCGAGTATAAACAAACATAACCTATTACTCATCTACGGGTACTGGCGACTGAGCTTGAGCAGGAATTTCCGGCGACAGAGCTTGAGCAACAATTTCAGGCGACTGAGCTTGAGCAGCAACTTCGGGCGGTTGAGCTTGAGCAGGAATTTCGGGCGATTGAGCTTGGGCAGGAATTTCAGGCGGTTGGGCTTGGGCTTGGGCTGGATTTTCAGTCGATTGAGCCTTGGCAAGGTTTTGAGGCTCTGGCTTTCGGAAGAATTGATCGATGCGACGAGTACCAGGAGGAGGGGCATCAAGTTTGGGCCGAGACACGGGCTGAGTGGGCTCACCGAGCTTGGCGGGCCGAGACGGCGGCGGAAGATCATCGAGGAGAAAATCCCTGGTGGGCTGGTGCCTCTGAACGGCAATTCTCACGTGTTCCAGATTCACAGTCTTCCGTTTCTTTTCAATGGCAACGTTCGCAGATTTTTCAGCCAGAAATTGGAGGAACAACTCCGTGGAGCGCGACACGAGGAACAACGCTTCGGAACTCACTCTCTTCACATCCTCGTCCAGCACCATAATCTTCTTAACCCGACCCTTCGGGAATTCGAGTTGAATCGACGCTCCATTCTCTTCTTCCTCCGCCATAGTAACCATTTCAACTTTCTCTTCTCCTTTTACGTTGAAGTTACAGCTAGGGTTTTCAAATTGGCGGGAACGGGAAACTATCAGGGGTATTATCGTCTTTTGGACCACCAATTCCCGCCATTCATAAAATGAAGTGCGCGGCTCTTTTGAATTTCATATTTTCTTTCTTCACCCCTACGTTTTTCTTCCTAACCTCCATAATATTATGCAAAGACAAATCTATCCCTTATATTTTCTAAAAATCCTAAAATGCACACAACACCCACACTCTATTCTTTCTTCTTCCATTGCACACAGACTCCACACAAACATATTGCATTGCTCTCTCAACGGCAGCGCTACTCAATCTCTTGGTACAGGAAGGTGTTTCTATCGGTAGTGTCTTCGACAACTTAGTGGTTTGGTGGTTTCTCTTAGTGTTTTTCTATTCGGAGAAGAAGGTGAGTAATTTTTTTTTGCCTTTTGAATCTATAGTTATATATTGTGATTCCAGAGAATACAGTCCACTAAGAAAATCCGCATTTTGTGTTTTTTTTCTTCCAGAATATTGAATGCACAAAACTCCCATATTGGTGCATATGTAAATCTTCCCGATTGGGTGAATTCAGTGATCTTCCAGATTTACAAATTCATAGTATATTTTCGGATTTCAAAATCCGTAATGAAAAAAATGCATTCCAAACTCACAAATATGTAATTCAAGAAATGCAGGTGCCTTTTCAAAATAAATGGTCAGAGTAAGTTTTGGAATTTTAAAAATTGTGGTGGTGCAGAAAAAAAAACGTAGGGTGCAGTAAGAAACTCCCTTTGAATTTTTGGCCCGGGCCCGGCCCAGGTCAAGTCTTTCCCTGTGTTTAGTTTAATGGAGTGTGTATGCTGCAGGAGTATGCAGTTGCAGAGTCACGCATTTAGCGTTTGGCGTTCGGCGATCACAGGAGGGAATGGAGTATCCTCAAGATAATTTCAATCGGTTACTGTTATACGAACACACGCGGAAGGTCGCTGAACAAAACTACGCAACTAATCCTTTTGATGCTGATGTACGTATTGTTCTTCATTGACCTAACGTTCCTTCCTTACACTTATGCGTGTGAGTTACTTTGCTCATACTTGTGCTTTAGAACTTCTGTTTGTAATGCATGAAATGCATGAAGTGTATGAAATGAAATTTTTACTACTGTTGTTTTCTATTACTAGTCAATGTCGCATTACATTATGTAAAATTGGAACGACAAAACTTAGATACAATTAACTGGACTTTCATCTCAGTAATGTGCGAAATGCAGGTTTGGTTTTACGGATTATGCAGATTATTGAGGTGAAACTTCAATTCTGATTGGAGAACAACACGTAATTAACTGTAACCAAGTCTTGTCCAAATTGGATATGATGTTTATGGGGTTATGCGTTTTTGTAATTTTGTGGTTTAGAAAATAGATTAGGATTATTTTTGCTTACAGAAGTAGCTAGAACAAGAGTAGATGTGTCTAAACGTGTATATGAATATGAATATGAATATTCGTACAGAATCTGACCAAATGGGCGGGAGCTTTGATCGAGTTGTCAGCATTCGAGAAGCCTGGGCTTTCCAAGGCGATGATTGATGGTATATCACGTGTTAAATTGAGCAAAATTTAGAAGGGAATGAAGTGCGAGTTACTTTGAATTGATTGTTTTGGGTTTTTGTGGGAACCAACCATCTTAACAGATGCCCTTTCGAAGCTGGAAGAGGCTTTGCTGATCAATGCAACGAAGCACGAGACTCTTTGGTACATGGGAAATGCACACACGTCGTATGCATTTCTAACGCCGGATATCAGTGAGGCAAAGGGTTATTTTGACAAGGCATATGAGTATTTCCGGAAAGCTGTGGATGAGGTGATAGTGTGTTTGCTATATGTGCATTCCTCTTCGTTATTATTACATGTTGTTGCAAATGTATTAGTTACTTAGTGGTGGTTTTTGAAATTGTAGGATCCTGGAAATGGCCTCTATAGAAAGTCCTTTGAAATTTCTGTGAAGGTAATGGAATTGCTATGGCCACTGTATCAATATTATTTTTGCGCTTGATTTCATTCTCGTGTTCCAAACTTTGCAGAAAAATATCAAACCAGCTAAAACTACCTTGTCTACTCGGGGTGTTTAGCTGGAGAAATGTTTTTTTCATCATTGATTGGAACACAACTTGAGATATATTTAGAGTAAACTAGTTCACTATCAGTGTTAGTGTTTCTGCTGTTACTACTTGGTCGATCTAGGGAGATTCTAATGTTTTATATTGTCTGGTTTACATTCTGTTTGAGATTCGGTAAGTCTTACTAATGATTAAAAGAAAATAAATTGTTTGGCATGTTTGCTCTAAAAATCTTTTGGATCTTTTGCGAATAATTATTTTTTTTACTTAGAAGCAGAATTTTTCTCATTAAGCTATTTATTATTTTCACAATTTGGATCTTTTGCGAATAATTATTTTTTTTTACTTTGTTTTATTTTATTTTCAAAAGTAAAACATTGTTTTTACAGTTAGATTTTGGGTAGCCATTTCAAAACTAGTCAATCCATAATATTTTTAAAATGTTATATTTTTTACGTCATGCGTTGTTGAAAATTATAATTTCAAGCTTAATATCAATTTTTTTAAGCTTGTTTTCAAAACATTTATAAAAAAAAATACTGATTAATAAAATGTGATTGCTACTTTATATCTTTTTTTAAAAAAATCTTAGTTACTTATTGTCTTGACACCCTCCAGCATATTGGGGATAAAACCTTGTGTTTGCTTGTGGATGTTTGTGATTTCGCATTTCATAACCTTTATTCATATGTATGATAAATAAGTCTTACTGGTTGAACAACTTTGGTATTCTTTCTATATGCAGTCAGGGCAACTGCCTTCTTGATTTCTTCATTTTTCTGATAACATTGCTTAATTATATCTTTTCTACTCTGATGGCTTGCTGTGAACCATGCTTCATAGGCCCCAGAAATTCACATGGAGATCCATAATAGTGGGCTTGGTCCGATGAGTAATGCGGGATCCTCTGCTACTTCAAAAGGAAAGGTTGTATTTATTGAAATTTCATTGTATTTAATTAAATTTTAGTCTTTGTATTGTATTACAAATGCTGATTGATGACCTAAAATTTAGTTCAACCTGCTCTGTCAAATTAATGGAAGTGGCTTCTTGATAATTTAAAATGCTCAAAGCAGCTCAAATGGAGTTTTTGTTTTAGTTCTGTGGAAAAAACCTTGTTTAGAACCTTTTGCGTTCAAAACTTTTTATGCAAGCAAGTCATAAGAACTTGCATCTTCAACAAACTTTTTTTATGGTCAGTCTGACGTAATGTAAACAACACTCCGCGTATATTAAAAAAGTCTTTCTTGCCTTTTTTTTACGAATGGCATTTGGCACACTTTTTAGTTGGAGTCAATGCGTTGCTAACATTTTAGCTTTGGGATGCACCTGGTCTATCTTGCCTGTGACATTTATCAATCCTCTATGTGTAAAGCTTATTTTGCATTTTGTGTTAATTGTAGATATAATTTAGTTTCATCTAATAAGCGGTTAGAAAACATGTTCCAGAATTGATGTCAGTTTAAATAGATTAAGCAATTTATTTGCATCTGTTTCTGTCTGTTTGCCATGTATTATTCCCGTGTATGTCAAATTACTTTTTTATTAGCTAACTAGGGCTGTGTTGGCCAACTTTGCGTTCTCAGAAAATAATTTTCCTTTTGCTAGTTAGATCGAAACTACTGAAGGTGACCTATTAAAAGTTGGTGATGTAGATAACAAACTTTTCTGTCCTTTGAACCACTCGTCTTCTATTCTAGCTTACCATATATTTGGACGCTGAAAAAATCATAACCTTATGGGATTAAATTGTTTGAAAAGGTTACTAACGATTATTTTATGAGATTATATGTATTCAATAATCTATAATGGAGCATGTTATTTCTGGTAATCGATCCATGTCTGCTTTAGCCTATTTAGGGAAGAAACTTACTGTCATTGTTTGTCTCATTTCAGGAATCTAAAAGGCAGAAGAACAATGACTTTAAGTATGACATATTTGGATGGATTATTCTTGCAGTGAGTATAGTAGCATGGGTGGGAATGGCCAAATCTAACATTCCCCCGTCACCCCCTAGATAAAAAAAATTATTTGATGCATTATTACCAAAGTGGAACTTGTGTGGTGTCTACATTCTGACTTCATTCATCATTGACGCCTTTCTTTGCCGTCCAAAAGATTGGCTTTTTAAGAATGAGCTTTTTTTAGCATATGTCGCAAAGTTTCTCCATTCTGATTTCATTTGTCATTTTTTATGTCGACATCGTGATTTCATTCATCATTTCTGTATGTCTTGTTATCCTCTTGTGTGGTTTTTTAGATAAGATGGTTAACCACTTGCTAGCCAAAAAAAATGTCTGTTAACCTCTTGTATGAACTAAGCTCAAGGCCTACGGGGATGAAGGGGATGAATTACCTCATAAAGTAGTGAGGGAATAATTTATATTTTATTGTTGCAATTTAACAAAATCTCGAAATATGTGACTTATATGCTATGCTAGTGGTATGAAATGCTATGAGGCTCGGACATGTCTCTCTTAAATGGTGTGTCCGTGTCAGACACACGTATCATATATAAACACTTATATGATACTCGTAGCACATGTATTGGTGAAGCATCCAATTTAAAAAATATTTGTTGAATTTTTAATAATTCTAGTACGGTTTTAACACAATTTAAAAAAATATATATATTAATTTTTTAAAAAGTCAAACTTAATATATAAATTTTTACTATGATTAAAAAAATAAGAAATAATTCCTTTTGAACTATGAGAAATATCTTTCTGTTTTAAAAAATGAAATATATTTGTGTATATAAATCTTTATTATCAATTTATATAATTTGTAATTATATAATATATAGATGTGTGTTTTTGTGTCTTACATTTTTATAAATTATATGTATTTTTGTGTCAGTATCCGTATTTGTGCCTACATTGATAAAATGAAACTAACTTGTTATTTTTAATTCTTTGGTTTTATATTTACGTTATCAACAATGAAAGCGAAATTTTACTTCACCATATCAGTAAAGTATTCTAGTAATGGTACCATAATTTTATTTCGTATGATGCCGTTTCAATTCACATGTATCCAAACATCTTTAATCTTCATATTCTTAAATAATTTACCAAATTGTGTTTGTTTTGTTGTGTTTGTTTTGGTACTTTGTAAGTGAGCAACTTTCTATTTCTTTTAATGCTAACTTACTTTATATATTTTTGATCCTTTGAGATTTGTCAGATAGGGACAGTAATTATTGAAAAGATTTATAGTGTCTAAAAGCCTAAAATAAAGACTGAATGAATAAATTAACTTTAAAAATAGCACTGTGTCACAGTGTAAGTTGTTTATAATAAGTTATAAATTTAAAGGTGAATATTTATTTATTGTATATTTTAATTATAATATTATGTGTACATTTAATATTTATTTAAATATGTTTAGATTGTATATAAATAATTATTCTTCTTGCGCATAGTACATGCTAAACTATATTAGCTATGATTAAAATCCATTATAAAAAAAATCAATGTAAATAATATGAATAGTTTAAATTATGATATAAGAATATCTTTAATTTCTTAAAAAAAGTAAATTAGAGTTTTATTTAAAGAGAGAAGTCAATGAGTTAAGGGTTGATAGATTTATATAATTACGTGCAAAACCCATGAGTCATAACGAGACTAACATTTGTATAAAAAAACAAGACTGATATCATTTCATAATCTTCAAACAAAATTTCAATAATATGCTAAAAAACTGGTAGGATAATGACATGTATATTAATATATGCTAAACAACTTGCATGACCACTTTTAATTGTGTACCCCTTTCATTATTAAGACTTTATTAAGAAAACTGAATATTTTATAGAACATAACACCTTGTTGGTAATGCATCACTGATAATTATTCTTATTTTAGTCTTTATTAGCTTTTATTTCACCTCTACATAAAAGTGTAATGTTTATATATATATATATATATATATATATATACTATACTTTGATCTAAGTAAGAAAAATAAAATAAAATAGAAAGTTATTTCGAATTTATTCTAACGATGTTTTGTTGGGCTTATTAGGTAATCTATTATCGAGCGATCGTTATCGGACTCATAATATGTTATCCTACATACGAACTGTCACTCCTAACATGAGAAGGATGTGTTGGAGATTCTACATCAATTAAAAAATAAGATATTTCATTTTCTATAAATAAGTACAAAATTCACTTTATAAGTCGATTATATGAGATTGAATTAATTTAACCTAAACAAAAATATACTAAAATATACTAACATGTTTAGATATTTGAGTTAAACTAATATATAAAATCTGTAATTGAACCATTATCAGAACAGACTTCATATTATGTACTCGTTAAATTGTACTTCAGATTGTGTCCACGTCATTGATTTGGCTCAACTGTTGAAAAAACACTTTGCTTTTAATTAATTATATTATATTTTTCAACCGGCTCAATTAGCACAGTGTTTTTTAACCCCAAATAATTGATTACATTATAATTTTTAACCCACTCAATCCATAATTACCTTCAGAAAATCTATCCTTTCTGATTGTGGTGGGGTAGAATTTTTTTTCTACTTTTAACAATTATAATATGACTAAGTCACTCTTCAATTGTGAAGATAAAAGAATTTTTTGTTTCATAATCAAATTTCAAATTGGTTCATCAGTTCACAGTTGGTATTTTTGGTACATAAAACAACCATCCATTCATGGTGGAAAGTTCCACCACTTTCTTTGAATGGTAAGAATAATTTGAGGAGTGAAATGTTGTTTGGTCACCATGTCATTATTCAAAAGGGAGACTAATCTAATTGAGCATGTATAATGGCCACTACCACACATAGACATAGAAATTGGTGTATTTAAGTTGTATGTAGTAGAGATATTTAAGTTGTATGTAGTAGAGACACTGATACAAATATTGATACGATATGGATATGGAGATGAAGATATGTATAATCTTTAAAATGTAAGATACGAGAATATGAATCTATATATTATATAATTATAAATTATATAAATTGATATTAAAGATTTACATGGATAAGTATGTTTCAAATTTTTTTATTATAGCAGAAAAATGTTTCTCATAACTAATTCAAAATGATTTGTTTATTATTTTTATAATCATAATAAAAAAATTATAAAAAAATTTGAGTTTAAAAAAAATTAATATATATATATATATTTTAAATTGTGTTAGAATTATAAGAAATCCAATCAATATTTTTTAAATTATATACTTCATAAATACGTGTTAGACGAATGTTGATATCCATGTAACCAACCTCAAAGCGTGTCAAAACTTTTTAACCTACCTACACCCTATGATACATCATGTAAAGTTAAAAAAGGTCAAAAGTTGGCATAAAGAAGATTCCACTTTCCCTTATTTTTCTGTCCTAAGTTTCTTCGAAATTGTGGGGAGCAATGTTTTGTTCTTTCTATCTCTTGGGAATACAGCAAAGACAACCTGCTTTATTTGCTTTTTGTATTACTTAATACATTTTCTTTGGAGATTGGATTTGCATTAATGGTCTTTTCCTTCAGCATGTGATTTAATAATCATAATAATCACTTTTTATTTGTTGCTTTCATCCAATAATCACTTCACTGCACAAATTATGTATTGTTAGTGGGCTTTCTAATTTTTTTATATTGCTATTTGAAAAGGACCCTTTCAATTCAACAATAATTATAATAACTTTAGTGACTAGATTCATGGGCTTGGGCAGAGCCACGCGTTCTTTAACTTTTTTTATAAACAGGGTCAATTATTTTACTTTTTTGAACAAATCCTATATCAAATACTGATGCAACGTAAAAAATATTCCAATAAAAGCATGAATAACTCATACTTCATTACTGGTGTCACCATAACCATAATGGTTAAAGATTTTACATCTACTGAGATTATAACATTTTATAAAATATAAATGAGTATAAATTTTATTTTATAAATCGATTTTATAAGGTTGAGTTAAATTTAAAGTTAACTTCTTAATATGGTAAGAGTCTATCATATAGGATCATTCATAACTATTCAGTCTCACGCACGAACTCACTCTCGACGTGAGGGATGTGTTGGAACCGATTTTACGAAGTTGGGTTAAGTTTAAAGTTCCCTTCTTAATAATAAAATATTATAATTTACTAATGAATGTGTTGTATTTTTTAAAAGTAACTTGGATTTAGAATTTAGAATTTCATGGATAATAAAGCATGGTACATACGTAAAATATCTAAAAAAAATTGAACAAAATTCTATGGCAATCATTTTTAAGAGCTGCGAAGAGTTCAAAAGATATTGACTTGAAATATAGTTAATTTATCATTAATCTACTAAATTAATTTATAATGTAAGGTATTAAAAATTATCCTCATGTCATACGTGAGACTATATACTGATGTGACATAATAAACTCAACAAGTTCTTACTAATATAGGCTCAAAATGACTCTGATAACATATTAAGAACTAAATTTTAAGCCTAACTCAATCTTATAAAACCGATTTATAAAATGAAATTTCCATCCAGTTATATACTATAAAATGTGTTTAGGTATAATTGAATGTTTAATATAAAAGTATGAACATGACATTTTTTTTTTCTGCATGATAATAATATTATATTACATCATTTACAAGATTAGTTGGAATCTTTAACCTAAAAGTATGAACATGACATTTTTTTTCTACATGATAATAATATTATATTACATCATTTACAGGATTAGTAGCTTATTCCTCTCTTACCCAAGAGCGTGCAAGTTGCAGAGCTAAATCATCCACTATATAAGAAACAGTTTAAGAGATTATTTGAAGATTTGTTTACCTATAACGTGTTAATAAGATATACAGCACACAATGGAACAAACATGTTTAGATTTGATTAGTATTTAATATATGTACTGTAATTTCTCCGAACTAAACTACAAAATATAAAACTACTAGGAGCTGACAGATGCACTGTCTGTCAATATTCTCCAAAAGCCACTGAATTAAAACAATTGTTATAGTTCCAAGGTCACTAGGGTATCTATTAGCTTTGAAAATTTTTATTCTACGGATATGGAACCAATCTTATTATATCAACAAACTTCTCAATAAACCTACCTCAAATACACGAGAATAATGCAATAATGCACCAAAATCCATTCCATGATTTAGGGTTTAGGATCTGACTTATTTAAATTACATTTTGAAGGTTGAAAATTTCAGATTTGCACCCACTTATATACAATGAAATGTCTTAATCTCTAGTCGATGTGGGATCTCCAACAGTGTAAATTCAATTTTATGCGATTGAATTAGGGTTAAAGTTCATTTTTTAATATGGTATCAAAGTCATTTTGAGTCTATCATTTGTTGAGCTTATCCGACCATCCATTATCAAACCATTATCGGACTACTCATAATATATAGTCGAACGCATGAATTGGTAATCTCGATGTGAAGAAATATATTGAAATTTCTACCTTGACTAGAGATTAAAATATTTGATAGTATATAAGTGGTTGATAGGAAAAATTGACATTGTGATGATATAAGGCTTAACCATGGTTATCCAATTAACCATAAATAGTTAACCTACTTCCCATAGTGTATATATATACCATGCATTGATCCACAAACATTGCAACCCAAAAAACACTCATTCATAATGATGATTCCAACACTCCAAACAATGTTCCAAAGCACCTTTTTCTCTTGTTCTCACTCTTGGTCTCTCATCACCCTCTTCCTCTCCACGTCACTCGCTGCCCTTGCCATCTCCTTCAACTACTGGCTTCTCCCGGGAGGGTTGGCCTGGAGAAAACATCACGACCGTTACAAACTATCGGGCCCAATGGGCTGGCCCATATTAGGGTCCCTGCCTGAAATGGGCTCTCTGGCCCATAGAAAACTTGCTTCCATGGCCACTTCACTCAGCGCAAAAAGGCTCATGGCACTTAGTTTGGGAACCAACCGGGTTGTGATCAGCAGCCACCCGGAGACCGCAAGAGAAATTCTTTGCGGGCCGGGCTTCTCGGACCGGCCCGTTAAGGAATCGGCCCGCACGCTGATGTTTGAGCGCGCCATTGGATTTGCTCCGTATGGGACTTATTGGCGTCACCTTCGTAAGGTGGCGACCACGCACATGTTCTCTCCGAGGAGGATCTCCGATTTGGAGAGCCTCCGGCAAAGAGTGGCGGCGGATATGGTGAAGAAGACGTGGGAGGAGATGGAGGTGAAAGGGGTGGTGGAGGTGAAAGGGATATTGCATGCAGGGTCCCTGAGAACAATGTTGGAGAGTGTTTTTGGAATGAATATAGAATCAGAAACAGAGGAGGTGTTGGGAGATATGATTAAGGAAGGGTATGAGTTGATTGCAAAGTTTAACTGGGAAGACTATTTTCCCTTCAGGTTTTTGGACTTTCATGGCGTAAAGAGAAGGTGTCACAGATTGACCAGTAAGGTGAAGAGTGTGGTGGGTGAGATGGTGGAACAAAGAAAAATACGTGGGGAAGTGGTCGGAGAAAGTGATTTTCTCAGTGCCTTGTTATCGTTGCCCCAAGAAGAAAGGATAGGTGAATCAGATATGGTGGCTATCTTATGGGTAAGTAGTAGACTGATGATAATTTTTCTGTATCTGTGTCAGACACATGTATCGATATCAGAACACGTATATGATATTAATAGATTATATATTAATAAGATGTCTGATATCCTAAATTTTAAAAAGTATACGTAATCTCTATGTTTATGTCGTATTAATATTCTAGGTCTATGTCGTATTAATATCTGTATTACTGTTATCAAATACTCAAAACACACATGTTAACAACACTTATTACTTTACTAACGTTGTTGTGTGTTCATGTTTTATATTTTGTTTTCATTGGTATGTTTTGTGCAGGAAATGTTATTCAGGGGAACAGACACAGTTGCTATACTTTTGGAATGGATTATGGCGAGGATGGTGTTGCACCAAGATGTTCAGAGCAAAGCCCGCAAAGAGATCGACACGTGCATGGGCCAGAACAGTCACGTGCGAGACTCCGACATTCCAAATCTCCCTTACCTTCAAGCCATAGTGAAGGAGGTGCTTCGATTGCACCCACCAGGCCCGTTGCTTTCGTGGGCTCGTCTTGCAACCCATGACGTTCATATTGACAAAGTCCTTGTGCCTGCTGGCACAACTGCAATGGTTAACATGTGGGCCATATCACACGACTCTTCTGTCTGGAAGGACCCGTGGGCCTTTAAGCCCGAACGATTCATGGATGAAGAAGTGTCAGTCATGGGCTCTGACATGAGACTTGCACCGTTTGGTGCAGGACGCAGGGTTTGCCCTGGAAAAAACTTGGGCTTAGCCACTGTTCATCTTTGGCTTGCACAGTTTCTTCACCGATTCATATTTGTTCCAGCGCAACCCGTGGATCTTTCAGAATGCCTTAAGCTCTCTATGGAAATGAAAAAGCCTTTACAGTGCAAAGTGATTCCTAGGTACAATACCATTAGGAGCTCAACTTAGTAAATCCATGCACAATAAAGCATATTGTTGTCCAATATAAACTAAAACTAGTGTGAACTACATGTTATTGGGTATTTCTTTTTACACCCCTATATTACTAGAATTATCTTGATAATTTTGGATGATTCTGGAATAAGGGTTTCATAAGTAAAAGGTGTTTCCAAAATAGAAGTTTGATAAGTAAAGTGTGTTTCTATAATAGAAAATCTGGAACACATGTAACAATTTTTGTTATATATACAGTATTTTTCTTTATATTATTTTCGCTTCTTAAAATTTCATACTAGTTATTTGTTAGTAATTTTTTTTTAATATTTTTTAAAAATTAACAAAATAGAGTTTTTAACAAGAAGAAAGTTAATAAATAAAAAATTATTTAAAATTTATTTTTATGTACTTTTATTTTTTCACTTAGACTAGTAAAAATGTCATTTTTTAAATAAATTATTTTTCCCTCAAACTTATATTAATATCTATGTCTTTGTGGACTTAATATCAATATCATCCTTAGGCATCAACACTACAGATTAAATATATTTAAATATTTAATAATATCAAAACTAAAATTAGACAGTGTGTAAGTATTTTTTAAGCAATAAACAAATCATGTAATAGAAGTTTAAATTAAAAAAAAAAATAAAATTATTACTTAAAAATGAAGAAAATCCACTAAGGTGAATAAAAATTTATCTTATAAAAAAAATTAACCAAATTAAGCATGAAAAGACGAGTAAATATGAAAAAAAATGTGACTAGATAAAACCTAATTACTTCAAATAACAAGTTAAAAACTCCACAATCTAGTAACAAAAACTTGTTTATCAAACACTATTAATATCATGAAATAAACTTCTTAACTAATAACAAAGTAAAAAATGATATTAAATTATGTATAAGCAATATCAAAGTTAAGATGTGACTCAAACAATTTAAACATTTCACCACTATTTTCATCAAAGTAATTATACTAATTTAAATCATAAATTCAGATTAAATACAAGATGTAGTATGACCTAACTTAATTATCTAAGAATATATAAATTTAAACCATACAAATTCAATTTATTCAGATTTTTTTAAAATTGAAATTGAAAGAAGACTCACTCTTTAGTTGAGAAAGAAAGAATACAATTTGGAAAAATATAATTAAATAATACATTTGACAAATAATAAGAAAAATACAATCAGTTATTTTATTATATAATAAATTATATAAATTGTTTTTTATACAACATAAACATTTTATTTAATACATGATGAATTATATTAAATTTATTATGTTCATCTCTGCACACTTTTTTTTAATGCTAAGTTGTTAAAACTTAGAAAACTTCAATTTTCTATAAACTCTTCCAAGGGAATGGAGGGAAAAAATAGATCTGAAATTTTGATGAAATTTGGAATCAGTTTTGAAAATTTTCACAATATGAATGAATTGAGGTATCTGTGAGCAATTTTAGGAAATTTAAACACATGAAGAAAGTAAATTAAGAGAGGTTCATACTAGGAAAGTTTGAATCTGGTTTTGAAATTCAAAATAGCACTAGTCATGCTGTTACTCCCACGGTGAGAGCAAGAGCGTGAATCTCACCTTCTCAGATCCTGCAAAGATATTTTGACGAGGAGACACGTGTCGATGCATACGAGCGCGTAGCCACCACTCGATCAATCTGAGAAGTGACGCGTGGGAATAAAGAATCGTTTGAAATATCGGTGGAGAATAATAAATAATTTTAATTACCTTATTTAATTATTTTCATTCTGCATTATTATTTATCAACACATCCCTTTGTTCTGAAAAAAATAATTTTTCATCCTTCATTGTTTTCCCTCTCACTTTCTCATTGGAGGGAAAACATCCAAAAGAAATTTTCGGACAGGGAAGGATATAGCTTCTCCTTCAACCGCTGAACAAATCTAGGGTTTTAGCCATTTTCTTGAGCTCATTTTCTGTGAGTCAATCTTTTCTCTTCTTTTTGTTCTTTGATTTGTTTCTTCCTGTTAAAGGAAAAATTCATTGGTAATGCATGCAGTGCTTAATGTGAGAGTTCATAGCTTTTGATCACGGTATCAGGTTTATGTGGTTTTAGCTCGGGCTTATTGTGTGATAGAACATGCCTGTTGCTATAGCTGCTATGTTTTAGGGTCTCTTGTGTTTTTAGGGTTTTGTGCGATTTCAATGAGAAGGTTCGGATTTATCTGTCCCTTGTTCAGTTCGATGCTCGGAATTTGAATACTGACATGGCAACTTATATGCTGGGTAGTGGACTTGATAATTTAATGGAGGATGTGGAGTTCTGTGGACATCAATAAAGAATAACTGATTCATTAAACATTTAGCTAGTGTGATTTTGTATCAATAGAAAATAGGTTTGGTTGATTTGGAACGGAATTTGAGTGTGATCATGTTTTTTTTTCTGCTTTTAATTCTGTCTGATATCAATGATATGGATTATAGTCCTATGGTATAGTTAGGAATATGAATTTTGAAATTTGAGCTATTATGAAGATTCATCTTTGTTTAGTGTTGAATTTTGGATCTGGAAATGGCAGGGATAATTGAATTTCGGTTCTGAATGCACTGTACCAGGGTAGTCTTTCTGGACCTGTTTTTGCTGCTTTGATTACTCTCACAAAAATTAATTAGCTCACCACCTATTCTTCTTGAAGTGGACATGCAAGCTAAGAAAAAAACCTCTAGGCGAAATGCCAGTCAAGAGCGTGGCAGTCGTAAGGTTTCAAGAGCACAGAGGAAGGTATCTGAGAATGGACGATCTGCTGAAAAGAAAGTGTCAGACCTGATTACATCATCTGCTAGAAAGAATAAATCTTGTAAGCACTAGTGATGGTCATACAGATCTGTTCAGTTTTTTAAGATAATATATATCAATTGTTTTTCTTATGTCTAATTCATCTTCTAAATTGTTTGCTATGATTTCTGCAACTTATGACTCTTAACCTTGTTGCTTTTATAAAAAATGAGATTTCCAGTATAAATATATCATGTTATGTCCAATAGAATGTGTATTTCAGCGTTAAAAAACTGTGAAATTAACTAATTTAACTTATCATCTTCTTTCTTGGTGTAACTTCAGTTAGCACTCTTGAGAATAAAGCTATAGAGTCCATCCCCCCAACACATTTGAATTATGGATGCGAGTTTGTGGACAGTGGGACTTCCAATCTTTGTTTGGAAAATGATGCAGTTGAGGGTGTTTCTCTGGATTTTATGGTATTTTAACTATACTGTCTTCTACTTGTCCGGGTCTGGCTGTTTTACTTTATGTGTGTATTTGGGTGTGCATGGTACTACATAAGTGTCTCAATGCCCGAAAGCTGATTTTAATCTCTTAGACTTCAACTGCCTAATGACTCAACTTCATTTGCAATGTATCTCGAATGTTTAATATAAATGCTTTCTGAAAATTGAAGTGATGATTTGAAGGGATTTGGTTTTAGGGTTCTCGTATACACCTGGATATTGCCTGATTATTATTGTTTTTTTTTTCGTTTTTCTAAATGTTTTGAAATAATGCTTCAGGGTTGTAACAATCAAGCTGCCCTTCTTGAGTCTGGAACTATATTTTCTCCTGGGTTTCACTTATCCAAAAATCCTGGAGGAAAAGTTGTTGACAGAGGTAGATGGCATTGTATCATTTTAATTATTATTGGCTTTGAATTTCTTTTTCTATTTTCCATGATATTTTCCTACATTTTAAAATTAATTTTTAATCCTTTTCTTTTGTTTCGATCTAGTTGATTTTATCAAAATTTTTCAGAATGAAGAACACAAGAGAATTTCTCCATGCCAAGAAATAAAGTTACCCCAGGAAGATACAGTAGATGGTCCTGGCAGTCAAGACTTTGACACTGCAATGGAGGTAGACATGAACAATTCATCCAACTACTCTAATTCAGGTAGCTGTGGCAATCAGATGCATGCTTTAGGCACAGAAAATGTGAATGGTTGCAATTCTGATTTTAATGGAAATGGTCTTTCCATGGATGTTTCAGCCATATATCTTGCCATGAAAAACTCGAAGCTAGAATGTGTTGATGAGCATGGTCAGGACCCCATGTCTTCTGAAATATGCACAGAGGAGGATGAGTTCGAGGATTTTGATGATTTTGACCCATACTTATTCATAAAGACCTTACCGGACTTGTCCACCGTGGTTCCAACTTTTAGACGATTGTTGTTACCTAAGCAGACACGTAGTTGCCCTTCTACTACTCTTGTTCTGGATTTGGATGGTAAGAAAAAACATATATGTACATTTTTACGGGGCATACCTAACTGATGAAGTGTGCATCATTTTTTGGGTTTAGATATTATGGATGGTTTGTTGGTTGCAACATAACTGATCCCAGTGTTCCGTTCATTTCTGTTTTGATGTCTTTTTCTTATCCTTTTTTTGGGGTTGTCATTAATTTGTTGTTAGGCAATTATTTTTGGTTTTATCTTTCTTATTTTACTATCGTCCATTTTTCATGTTGTTTTGTTACTCAGATGCTTTAATTTAATGTCAACATCAGCAAGTATAGTTTCATTGGACCTATATTAAAGTGGTTATGTGGGGGTGAATCATCCACCTTGGTGCAATCTTAAGGTTGCTGCTTAGTGATTTTTATTTTATTGTGGATTCTTGCTTTTGGCTGACCGTGCTTCCCTCAGTTAAAGCGGTCTTCTGTCCTGAAATTATCATACTGTGTGATAACCTTGCTGGAGTCTGTAGGTTGAAACATGTTTGTTAGAGTGGAAATTCGAAAAGTGATTTTATTCCATGTACCAAGCTTCTATTGTTTATAGTTCTTTAAATATATAATTCTCATTTTCCTTTTCTGTTAGGCAAAGATAACTAGTTGTCAAACCTCATTTTATACTGTATTTTTTTACTCTGCAGAAACTTTGGTGCATTCTACCCTGGAACCTTGTGAGGATGTGGACTTCACTTTTCCGGTTAATTTCAATTGTGAGGAGCACATTGTCTATGTACGCTGCCGCCCTCATCTCAAAGATTTCCTTGAGAGAGTTTCTGGTCTTTTCGAGATTATTATATTTACAGCCAGTCAAAGTATTTATGCTGAGCAACTTCTAAACGTTCTTGATCCAAAGCGGAAGATATTTCGTCACCGTGTATACCGTGAGTCCTGTGTTTATGTGGAGGGGAATTATCTCAAAGATTTAACAGTGCTGGGTCGTGATTTGGCACACGTTATGATAATTGACAATTCCCCTCAGGTATGGTTATACGTTCTATTGTCTAAGATCAAATTGCTCTCATATGATTAACATTTGCAATGTGCTAGTTGCATACGGAAGCCCTTCGAATAATTTTTAGCTGGTTGATGTGAAATCATGCTCAAACATCTCAACAGACGTGTTATTATCCCACTTAAAAGACTGGAATCTTTACTGGGATTGCATCAGGATGACCAATCCCTCATTTAAAATACTAATATATCTGTTAACATGGCATAAAATTTGGTAATGATTTGTAATATAAATGTTTACCCATTCATTTATAGGAAAAAGGTAATGAACATAGTTGTTGAAAATACCATGTTAAATGTTACTTACCACTTTCTCTGCTGTTAATTTGTTTCCACCTAGGCATTTGGATTCCAGGTGGATAATGGAATACCGATTGAGAGTTGGTTTGAAGATCGTTCAGATCGAGAATTGCTTTCGTTACTTCCGTTTTTGGAGAGCTTGGTTGGTGTTGATGATGTCCGGCCACTAATTGCAAAGAAATTCAACCTGCGGGAGAAAATTGCTGCAGCTGTGCATCCTCTAAATACAAATAGAAGAGATTTCTTATCAGAATGAATTGTGGGTTATAGAATATCGAGGAAATGTTATAGCATTCTTGCACTATGATTTAACTTTAGCATTTTCTTTGTTGTGGAAATTGTAATGATATGCAAACACTGAACCAGCTAAAAGGAAGGGGGATGATGAGAGTGTAAGCATGTGTCGAGAATTAGAAATCGATTATACAAGATAACTTGTGCGGGTGGATACATGGTTGGTTACTGTCCTGTTAATAAAAGTTCCCCAATTATTTTTATTTAACATATATTTTTATTTGTGTCTTTACTTAATGTATGTTCAGATCACTCTTTCAGCTAATGGACCTTGCGCAATTCCCTTGCATCTAGAAAGTGTAACAGTTCAGCACAAATTGTGCATCCATAACTGTTTATGCTACGTTAGTTATAAGGACTTACATTCTATTCCCACTCCAATGAAATGTTTGTTTATGCAAAATATGTTTGTTTTGCAATAGAATCACAGATATAATGCTAAAAACTATAGCTTTTGTTCTGATGCATGTAGAGGGAGGAATAACGGAGAGATGTTAACAAATTTATTAATTAGATAAATTTGTCTCGTGATATTCTATTAGTTTCTATTTTATTTCATGTAAATCACTTGTCTATTTTAGGTTTTTCATTTAGTTCTTGTTTATCCTCTTCACATTCTTGTGTCCGGACCGATTCTGGATTTTTGACTTACACCCAATAACACTGAAAGTCTTTTTGGATATTAATATTTGTAAGTTTAATTAAAGCATAAGGAAATTTGAAACTTCGAATATGAAAATATATTTTTAACCTTTTTTTATCATCCCAATAAAGTAGTTTATGGATTATGTAATTCGAAAACTAATTATAAATTTAAAAAATGATTTTCAAAATTACATAATCCGAAATATAGGGACATTTTTGAAAATTTAAAAATATATGGAGGTAAGAGAAGAAGGTATGGAGGTACATGAAGAAACAGTCTTTTTAAGGCTTAACAAAACAAACGAAGCCCACAATTTCTCCTTTTTTTGGCGCCAACTCGCTCATAGAACTTGCGTGACACAACGATCAAATTCATTAGCGTTTTTCAAAATAACAGAATCTGAAAAAAAAAACTTTAACGACAGTGAGTGCCACATTCCTTACCCTATAAATATCACTCCTTAGCTTTCATCCCTTCCCGCCACATTCTACATTCAATTTTTTTTAAGTGAACAAACTCTTCTCTCAGTTTTTTTCTCTGGAATTCAGATACCATGGTGAGACGAAAAGCCACTTCGAATCTTGTTTTCCTTTCTCTTCTTCATCTTCTTCCTCTCGCCGAGTTGGTTTCTTATTTTTTTTCATTCGTTCTTTCAGGTCGTTGCACAGAAAGTCAAGGAAGCTGAAATCACCGAGCAGGATTCACTTCTTCTCGTACTTAATTACGCGTTTTAATATAATATTTCTTATAGTGATCCCACGCTTTTACTTTTTTCGTTCTAGTTTTTTCATTGTTGTTCCAATGCTTACATATCCTTTCGTGTTGATAGTTTATTGTATTGATGCATTTTCGATTTCTTCAGTACATGTAGTTTGCAATTTTATGTAACAGTAATGTTTCTTTTGTTAATTCTGCACCTGAGAGGATTTCATTTTCACCATAGATTTTGCCTCCGAAGTTTTTTGGTTAGGTAAAAATATTCCGGATCCTCTTGACCGAAATTTACTCTATAGCTTCGTTTGATATCAATAGGAATAAACGAGATCTGAAACTGGATGTTAGTAAACTTTACCACCTAATTTAATTAAGTCAAATGGAGAAATTGTAGATCCACGTGTTACTTCAATTTGATATGCTTTAGTAAATGAATGCAGAGTCTGGATCATCTTATTTTCATTATCTAATTTGAAATTTCATTTGCAAGACGAGGAATCTGCTTCGAATTGCCATATTCAATATCAGTTATATCAGAGGACTATTTCCTGAGAAGTATTTCAATGATAAGTCCGTTCCTGCTTTAGGTAAAATTTGTTTAACGCTGCAGTCTTTTTCCTACATTTTTCCACAGAATTTTCTGATGTTTTTACCAAGTGAGTTTCATCTAAATCTACTCGTGAAATAACAGAGATGAAGATAAAAAAACTGATGCCACTGGATGCCGAGTCTCGCAGACTAATTGATTGGATGGAGAAAGGCACGATTGAACTATTGTCTAACTGAACTTCTAGTAGAAGATTTTGTGTTGCTTGCAATGCGTGTTTCATTTGTTCTATCCTATTTCTTTTGCAGGTGTGTACGATGCCTTACAGAAGAAATATCTGAAGACGCTTCTGTTCTGTGTGTGCGAAGCAGTGGACGGACCAATGATTGAGGAATATGCATGTAAGGCTTTAAGTCTTTACGACATCTGATTGCAGTTTTGGTTAGTGGATATGATTGAATTCGGAATTGTAGTTAAACGAATACCGCATAACTTTCTATTTTAACGAAAGAGAGAATGACACCTAATTGTTACTTTAAGGATGAGTGCTATGATCAAATCGAAAAATGCGGATTCTAAATTAATTTATCTCGAGATTTTGTGGAGGATTCATCAATATTGTTTTACCGCGCAGTTTCCTTCTGCTATTCCGATTCTGACAACCAAGAGGTTTCAATGAACATCAACCGCACTGGAAACAAAAAGAACCGGGGGGGCTTCAAGTGTAACTCGACTGCAGAAATTACTCCCCAACAGATGAGGTTGATCGTAAAAGAAAATATAATTAGATTTGCGCCGATCTTATCAACTTCACTCACAATCAAACTAATGTAATTTGTATTCGATATAACCTCTAGGAGTTCTGCGTGTAAAATGATCCGTACTCTAGTTCAGTTGATGAGAACTCTGGAGAAAATGCCAGAAGAGGTAAGTGAATAAATTCAAAATGCTTTGCTTAATAATTTCGCATTAATATATCTTCAAGCTCAAGCGTTTATTGCAAAATCTGACTTCTTTATTCTTTCCCCAGCGTACCATTCTGATGAAGCTCCTCTACTACGATGATGTGACGGTATGTTTTTTAACGTGAATAACAAATCTCAGTTCCTTTTATCTCTTTTATGAATTTCTGCATCGACCAGACTCGAGTTGCATTTTGGCCAGGTAGTTGTTTAATTGAGAATGGTTGAAGACGTTGGTCATATATATGCAACTGTGAACATTTTTATACTCTGTTATGCCAAAACCAAGGGCTGACTTATTTATATACAGGGTCGGGGTGGTTTCAATATAACCGTTTTTTTTCCTGCAGCCTGCAGATTATGAGCCTCCTTTCTTCCGGGGCTGCACAGGTGAAGAAGCTTACCATCCATGGGAGAAAAATCCTTTGAAAATGGAGGTTGGGAATGTAAACAGCAAGCACTTCGTATTAGCTCTGAAGGTAATTGAAGGATATCATGTTTCCAGATAACGTTTTAAATCTACAAATGTTTTTGCCCATTATTTCCTCTTCAATTTTATAGGTGAAGAGTGTACTCGACCCTTGTGAGGATGATAACGAGGGAATCCCGGACGATATGAGCAATGGCGATGATTCAATGCAACAGAATGAGTATTATGATACTGACAGTGAGGTAAGTGGGTTGGTGCTTGATGTGGCCGAAAATGTCTGACATGCGATTGAGACAATCGGCTAATTTAAATTTGAGATTTTAAAACTTTCAGGTTGATCTCACTCAAGGGAATCGATATGTAGTTGCTCCAATAGGTAACTAGTACCATTTTTATTATTGCTGCACAACTCCATTTTTTCCGTTGTTTTCTTTTAATATGTATACAATGAAAACAGATAAACAGCAACAACAGGAAGACAATAGCATGATTGATGAAGGTAAATTTTATCATTATGCTTTCTTATTCTTTTTCTAGTTCTTTAAAACTGTTATTTCAGTTACTGGTCTGTAACTCTGAATATTAATGATCTATATTGTGTTCAGACAATACACAGGATCCGGTGGAAGATGAGCAACAACAGGTCCGGGTCAAGGAGTGGATCAACTGTTGTCACCGTGACACAATTGAACTTACTGATGTTCTATCGAATTTTCCAGACATCTCCGTGGTACCTATTTCCCCCCCTGAATATTATAACACTGTTATGTTTTGGTTAGCCATTATTATATCATGATCTAACTACTTATTTTAGTTTATTTTCTCATCTTTGTCAAAAATAATATCGATTGAATTGTTTTACTTTCAGGTTCTAACTGAAGGTATGAACGTTAATCATGCTCGAGCTGTTCTGCAGATTTTATCACTTGCAAACTTTATTTATCTTTTCCTTGATTTTGATTGGTTCTTTAGAGATCATGGATAAGCTTGTTGAGGAAGGTGTGCTGTCGAAGATAGGGAAGGAATCCTACGCCATTAACAAGGACAAGGTTGATTTTTCCTCAAATTGACCTTTACCCTTACCCATTTTCCTTGTTCTAACACTCCATTCCCTTCTCAACCCCTTTCTGATGAAATTGCAATGTCAGAACCTTAAATATGAGTTCACCATTGTGAAAGAAGAAATCGACGGTCAACTTCCTAAAGTCTTTGACAGAGCTTTGCAACTTGAAGATCGCTTATACATGAAAGTGAGTTTTATTTTTCCTTATTTTTTTCGTGTTTCCTTTGAGGATCTTTAGCTCTCTGCTGACTTGTAATCTGTACAACGTTTGTTCACAATGAATGCTCTATAGCTCAGGTACAGAAGTGATGTTTCTTGGGGCTTAGTAAAGTACACTCGTAATACCGAATTGAAATGAATTGAGCAAGATGCTGCTAGTATTTAGTGGCATAAAAAACACTAAAGAAGTTACTTACTGTGAATTGTCTGTTTCTTTCAAAACATCAGGCATCATCTGAAGCGTGGAAGGATGTAGTTTGTTGTCTAATCTGTACACTACACGAAATATTATCACGGACCTCTTAATTTGTTGACTCATCACAGTAGTTGCTTAGTTAAAGGGCATGGTATCTTTACGTTATAATATATCCTAACTTATGAGTGAATATCACAGGCTCTCTATCATGCTCTTCCGATGACGCACGTGTCAATGGGTAAGCTTCAAATTTTGCTTGAGGGGGAAGTAAACCAGACAGCAGCTCGAAAGATAATTGATAAAATGGTGCGGGATGGGTTTGTTGAACCCAAAGGCAACAAAAGATTAGGTATCAAATTAAGTGCTTATTTGTTTCTGCATGTTATACGCGAGGATTTGATGTGATCTAGGCGCATTCTTACTGTGGAACCAAACACATTAGAGAATAAACATTCTGTTTTTTTGCGGGTTTCTTTTCGTGGCTGCTGTGCCTCAGGGAAACGTGTTATCCATTCTGAGTTGACTGAAAGGAAATTCATTGAAGTCCAGAAAGCTCTAAGTGCTACGGAGGCTATGGTAACAACTACCGAGTATTTGTGGTTTATATCACCTTTTTTTCAAAATACATGTTTACAAATTTCACGTTTTGTAAATTTCACAGGATGTTGATCACTGTGAACCAAATAGCAAGTCCAAATTAACTGGTTTTCGTTTAAATGGTAATGGATTAAGGCCGTTAATGTTTTGCATTCCAACTCCTAGCTACTCGATATTGGAACTTTAGCATCTGTTTAAATATAAATTAAAAAAGTTTGTGAGAAGTGGAAATATAGGGTTCTTCTATTATAGCTTTCTTTCTAAAAAGACTCTGGTCAACTTAAACCATCTTGTTGTTTCTTGTTGATCAGGAAACAACCATGACGTGTCTACATGTGGGGTTCTTCACTCCATTGGATCAGATTTAACACGAATGAAAGTGACATCAGAGACGAACTACACTGACTCCGGGAATGGACAGAACCCAACAAAAGCCAAAGAGCCCGGAAACACCCCCATAAGCAGGGTTGGTTATATTGATTTAATTTCCAGTTTCTTTATAGTCGAATATTGTATATATACAACTTATGTAAGCTATTTTGAAATTGTACAGCCTGTTATTTCAAGAGAGAGTTTCGCGGTAGGCAAAGAGAATGACAGAACAAACGGAATTGCAAATCAAGGAGACGAAGGTGATACAATTATATGCAGCAAGTCTTCCCAAGAGAAACGGTCAAGGAAAACTAGCGCGGTATGTTGAGGCTTTATACCTTGCAGAGATATTATATTTTCTTTCTTTGATGTATACATGTCAGTAGTCTGAAAGTAATTTTCTTCTTTTTGCTAATTTTACTCTTTGTAGGTGAAGGAGCCTATCCATCAAAATATCAAGCGACAGAAATCCGAGGTCCTGTGAACCTGAAACTATAACCCCTCAGTATTTGTGGATAACACAGTTACAAAACACAAACCTGTACACGCCTTCAGCACTATCATGTATGGCGTATAAAATAAATATTTGGTAGTAGCAGCTGCGCCAATGACTTCATAGAAATCCCTGTGGCCTGCTTTCCTAGCCCACTGTTTTTCATTGCTCACGTCAACTACTGCTAATAAACTAATCATATGTAAATTACCTTTTAATACAGATACTTAATTCATATTCTTATCTTCTTTGCATCACACATAGAAAAAAACATTTTTATATTTTTATATTTTTATCTCATTTTATTTATTTATTCACTTTAAAAATTGTTAAACGTCAGGTTAGTGATTACATTTCATGCTTTGGATTTTATTTTTAAAATCTAATATTGAGGAATTTCACATTTTTAACTTTACTTTTTCTTTTCTAGAAATTATACAGTAGAATTTTCATCATCGTGCCCAAGTTGTGAATTTTGAATTTTTCTCTTTCGTGTCCTTTTTAAATGAAAAACTCCGTAAATAACCTTGATGTGGTGTCTCTTTAGAAAAAACTTAAATGTAAGGGGGTGATACTCTGCTCTTTTAAATTTGATTTTTAATGTTTCAAAATTTATGTAAGAGATTTGTCATTAACGAATTCTAACATAAATATACTTAGTATTATGATTTGAAAAATATCCATATTAATCTTTCTATCCCAATATTATTAGAAATTTCTCTTGCATGACTTATAGATAGCCTGTATAAGAGCCTATTTTAGAGTATTTATTATCATAACGTTTAGGCAGATAAATTAATTTTTTAAAATTACAGTTTTTAACATTTAAAAGCAAAATCTACACCAAATTTAAAGGTGTGCAAAAGTATTTAAACCATATAAAACTGTGAATTTGCAAGTTAAGTTATTGTATGATTTGACTGGTTTGTGGTCTGTGTGTGAGTCGTGACATAAATGTAGATCCTGGTCGCTCCACTCCGAAGAAGGTTCTCAATTTGCAAGAAAGTGCCACGTGGCTTCTGGAAATAGCTAGTTTGTCCTAGAAAGATCCCAAGGAGTCGGTCCGAACGTAGACCCCACCCTTTGCTTGACGAACACAGATACGTGTGTTTTTTATTCTGTTTTGTCATGTGACGAGATTTAGATGCGCATAATATAAGGTGCTCTGCCATTACTCCTTTAAACCAATTGCCATCAAACAAAGTTCAAGCTTTTCTCTCCGACACCGTCATTTCTGTCCATCCTGTGAGCCTTAGAAGTTTTTTAGTTATTGGTGTTTCATTTTTCTTCCTTCATATTTTTTCTCTAAACCATAAATGAACTCTCCACTCCTTAAATTTTAGTACCGACCCAGTTCTGACACAGACAACGCAATGGCCAAGACCGAGGTTGGTTGCCAAAATTTTATTTTTGGCTTATTTAGAATTCCTCTGAATTTCTTTTTTTTTCCTTCCATGGAGTTGGAGATTTTAGATATTGAAGTGAAGTAATTTGAGATTCTACTTTTTTCCTGCAGTTGGAGGTAACGGTTGAGAGGAAGAACAAAGACCTAAAGCACTTGGGGTTTGTGAGGATTGCTGCTATTCAAACCTTTGTGTTTGTGTCAAATCTGTATGTGTACGCAAAGCAGAATTCTGGGCCTTTGAGATCTGCTGTTGGAACGGTGGAAAACACTGTAACCACCGTTCTTGGTCCTGTCTGCAACAAGTTCAAGGGCCTCCCTGATGATGTCCTGGTTTTTGTTGACAAAAAGGTAATTTTTTTCCTCCTTTGCCCCTTTCTCATTTCTACATCTATGTGTAAAGAGAAAAATCGTTGTTTTATTTGAATGGTTTTTATAACCTTTCTGGTTTCTCTTGTGGATCCGATGAAAAAGGTGATGGGAAAATTGGGTAATGGTTGTTGATGATTCATACTCAGCTTGTAATCATCAATTGGCTAGTTACTTTCGATCTTGAATAGCTATAAGGGAGTGGTTGCTGCTTCCAAATAAAAAGTATATTGTATTGGTGGGTATTTATTCCCTTACGAAGATATAAATGAAAAACGTTGGAAATCAATAAACTATTTTGGTTGGCCAAACTTTTGATATAATGATGGTTGAAAGGTTTAACTTCTCGTCAGGAGGACTTTCCTTGATTCATTGACATGCTATTTGAATTGAAGATTGACTTAACGATGCAGGAAAGGTTCAACTCTTCGTAAATTGCTGTTTTTCTTTAGGACAACTTATATGCAGTTTCTTAGGTGTTATTTCTAATGCTCTTCAAATAGAATTGAGATTTATCTGCTTTAATCTGAATCGTAAAACCTTGTACACTAGAAAATTCCATTTTAATGTTTGACGGGCATGTTAATTTACTGATCGATTTGGACAGGTGGATGAAGCTACACACAAGTTCGATGAGCATGCTCCTCCTGTTGCTAAGCACCTCGTGGATCAAGCCAAGGGTTTGATTCAGAAAGTGACAAACGAGGCAGGGAAAGTTGCTAGTGAAGCTCAATCTGGGGGGGCAAGAGCAGCTGTGCAATATGTGGCTACAGAGTCAAAGCATTTGGTGTTGATAAATTCAGTGAAGTTGTGGAATGGACTCAACCACTATCCACCATTCCATGCATTGGCAGAGATGGCAGTTCCCACTGCTGCTCACTGGTCAGAGAAGTACAACCATGTGATCAAGGCCATGACTCAAAAGGGTTACTGTTTCATTGGGTATCTACCGTTGATTCCCCTTGATGAGATTGCCAAGGCGTTCAAGCAGGGTCAGGGGAACTTGAAAGGAAATGATGCAACCTATGTTGAACAGAGCTCAGAATCATCATCTGATTCTGATTAAGTTGAGCTTTACATCTTCAAAACCTTTTCTTCAGAGTGACCTTGTTTTGTGGGTTGAAACATTCTAGGCCATGTGGTGGTAGTGACTAGCACTATTGGAGTTAGTAAGACTTGGTAAGACTGTATAACTAATCCATGTAGAAGATAGGGTTTATGTAAATGGTCCGAATAATGCTCATAAAGTGTGTTTCCTCCTTCTACATGCATATAAAATATTGCTTTAGTGTTTTTTTATTATAACAACTATTGGTTGTGCAAACCGGATAAGCACAAATGCAGGATCTATTGCTCCTATAGGCTTTTCAATTTGATTTATTTGTGAGAGTGGACCCGCAAAAATTGACATAATAGCTGAAAACTTGAGACAGTTTGTAGTTTTTTAGCATTACTTGTAGGACTTGCTAATTAACTCTTTAGCTCACAGGTTTGTTTCCTGATTTCTATCTCCATATGTATATGGGACTGTTTGTTTAAGTTTCTTTCTTCTGATCATTTTAAAGGAAAAAACACTCACTGTTGTTACCTGTTTGTTTTATAGCTTTACAAGATAAATCAGAAAACTATCTCTGAAAATTATTTTTGTTGCTGTCACAGTCTCGGCATCAAGTTTTGGTAATTGAATATTCTATCTCTATACACACACTGCTTCCTTTTTCTTGATTGTAACTCATCAATTGAAAGATCACCAATATGATGAGATATTTTCTTTTGCATTTCCTTGACTTGTACAAATAATTCCCCTTATAAACTTAGGTTACCTATAAAAATGAATGTTCGGGGTTAAATTAGGACTTCAAAATATTGGATCTAAAGCTTGTTGGATCAATTTTAATTAGTAAAAGATAGTAAACAAGACAAAAAGCACCATTTCGAATAAAAAAATAAGACATGAAATAGGATAAAGATGTTTATATAAAGGAAAATGGTTGAAGAAAAAATTACGCTTCATGTACAAAAAAATGGCCACGTGTGGATCTAGTCTAGCATTTTATGTGGCTCTTATTGCCCTATATTAACACTTCCATTAGCTTATAGCATTAACTGGCTTTAGTTGAAATAACTGACAAATTAAAGACTTTGAGACTTTTTTTGCACCAATTTCTTTCTTTGCCACTAATTTTCAAACTCCCTCTTTTAATTGTTCTATTATTATGAATATTCAAATCATTTATATCACATATTTTTTTAAATAAATAGTCTCATACACTAATTTTAAGATTTTAGAATATATAATTTTACACACTAGTACATTAGTTGAAAGAACTAATGTCATAGAAATATTATATTTAACTAAAAATAAAAATATTTTTAAGTTTAAAATTTAGTTGTGAATAATTTTATTTCACTCTACTTTATTTGGTTCCTACCTTCATCTCATCTCATACTAGTTTAATCATTATATTAGATATCCAAACATGGTCCTTTTTTTATAATGAAAAATAAAAAACAGAGATATATAAAAATTGTAATAATGGGCCTAATGGAACTGGGCTTGGACCACCCATCTGTTTAAATGGTAGTGAATATTAATAATGAGCGTGGCTGAAAGAATAAGTGGCGCTCCCACCATACACTCACTTTCCACCATCTCACTCTCACACAACAATATTTAATTCTCATAACTTCACTCTTTTTCTCTAATGCGCATCCAACACTGTACGTGAAAAGACACATAAGCCCCCCCTCAACCCTCATCACCAAAGATCCCTTTTCTCTTTCACCACAAAAATAGACCCACTAATTAATATTCACTGAAAATAATAGGTTCTTTCTTTTTCATAAAAAAAATATCATTAAACATTAATTCAAAAATATTAATTAAAACCGAATCGAAAACCAAGATAAAAACAGATTTTATATGTAGAAAAAGTGATTGTGTGATTATTAATATTCCAACACTCTTCCTTTCCAGTTAACACTTTCCAAGACATTCTTTTGTGTATGCAATAATAGAAGAATATCTCTGTAATCTTTCCTAAAGAAGATTGATGGGTCTTTTAAGCAGCAAGTCAGAAATAATTATCCACCAAGGAATCGGTGCCATCAAGTGTTTCCCACAATTTATTTCTCACTTGTCATAATCACTTTCATCAATCGTCCAAATCGAAGCACTTCTTCAAACTTTTTTCCTACCCTTTTCACCTCTTTACCACTGTCATTCCTCTTATCTTCATTCTGTAATCTTTTTTTTCCTTTCTTCTTCCTTCTCTACAATTTTCAAAACCTTTCTAACCTTTCATTCTTTTATTATTTCAAAATCAAGATACCATTTAGATTTAATTGTTTTAGTATCTTCAATATAATTTCACATAGTTCAAAAATCATAACATTATAAAATCATCATTTCATATGATTTATAGAGTCAAAGTTAAAGTTTATATATTTCACACATTCATAATTCCATGTTTCAGGAGTCAAAATTAACCATAGGTTATATACTTCATACTTTTTCAATCTTCTAAAGATACTAACGATCCTAATAATACTATCTTTCAAACTTGAAAGAGCTTGAACACAAAATAATTATAATTTTATAAAAATCAATAAGAACTAATTTAACCCAAATAACAATAAATATTCATATATCTTGATTTACCAATTATAAAAAAACAAAAAAGTATCTCCTTCATCTTGTTTTTCAGGAGGACTAATTAAGGTTGTAGGAGTAGTACTATACAACAGTAAAAAGTAAAAGGAACAGAGTTCGAAGCAAAACCCTGTGATCGAAGTTTTCACTTTGCATACCCAAAGGCAATAAATGAGATTTCTTTTTCTTCCCATTTTACTCCACTGAAAAAAAATTGATTTTTACCAATTTCAACCATTAATCTAACTATTTGCCATGATTTCGTCGTCACCGTCGCCATTCTCGCCGGCGGCGACATCTTCCCCGTCGTCATTGAGCCACCTCTCAACGGGGGCACATTCCGCCTTGTGCCGGAATTTCCAGTCAAGCGCCTGACACGCGCGTGAGCAATAATTCACTACACCGCACACCGAACACCTTCGAAACTCGTGTCTCCTCGTCTCGGGTCGCCCGCAACCCGAATGTGAACACAGTCTCATACCCGACCCAAGCGACCCGCTCCGAATAACAAACCACTCCGATAAAAACTTACTCGCCGGATGAGTCTCCGACGCCGGCACGTTGCAACCGTAATCACTCAACAAAGGACAACCCGACCCGGTTCCCAAACGGAGTCGCGGGTGCGGAACCGGGAGGTTCCACGTCACCCAGGGACGCTTATTACCCACGGTGGAGAGCACGGCGGCGAGTTCTCGCGCGTTGGCTTGCAACAAAAAACGTCGACCTTCTGCCACGTTCTGCTTAACGCCGTAACCGTCTTGCAAGCAATGACCAAGCTCACGCAGCGCGTCGATGTGACCGAGAAAAGCCGCGCGTGCGCACAGCGCCACACCGGCCCGAAGGTCCTTGTCGTTTTTCGTGCCGCCGCTTCCGTTGAACTGTATCACCGCGAGAGAATACAGCGCCGGCGCGTAAGAGTTCATCGCCGCCTTCGCCATCAGCGACGCGCCGCTCCCTCTGTTTTGCAGACAATAAAACCGAATCTGCACACAGAAAACATCCCAAGACCCAATCTTTCGTTCAACATTTCAAATAAAATCTCTTTTTTTAATAAAACGAAAAAACAATGAGACTTCAAATGTTAACGAACCATGCCGAGGGTGTAACAGGCTTCAATGTTTCCGGCGTCGGCACAGTGTTTGAGGAAACGGTGAACAGAATCACACCAATTTTGAGGTTTGACCAAGAATGTTTTATGGGATGCTTTGGACAACACGAGAGAGTGAAGGCCCAGAGAGTTTAGTCTCTTGCACCTGTTGAGTTTCACCAAATCCATTGGAAACATAAGCGTTTGAATCAGTTTTTTTCTTTCATTTTTCATTTTTTGAAGAGATTGAGAAAGGTGGGTACATACGTTACTAAGACATTGATAAAATCGGAGGGTGAAGATGCTGTGGCACTGAGCTTGCAGAGGATAGAGAGAAGAAGATCGTCCGGCAAAGATTCGAAGAAGTCGGAGGTTTTCTCCGGACATGTTTTTCGTCTTTTGGAAGTGAAGGGCATGTCTGAAGAAGACATGGTTGAAAATGGCGGAAGCAGAACAGAGATAAGAAAGAGGTGTGTTTGGTGGCATAATATGTGAAAGTTAAATCTATTTATGTGAGTGGGTGTGGTGTGGTGAAGGGTAAAGCAAAGTGGGAAGTTAAGTTACAAATCAGAATGAATCAGAATCCCATATTAACTCCAAACTTAATTACCAAACACTCCTCATCTTCTGGTTTACATGGTCAAACCGCGTTGACTCAGAATCCCTTTGCATATTGCAGCGTTTCAGTGAATACGTTAAGTCCCACATCGGAATGATTTTCATCTCAAACGCCAAAACATTATCTTTATAACTGACGTGGATTGGAAGGTTAAACCAAAAATTTGGTTAATGCTATAACTATTCCTAAAATAGTAATAACTCTACTTTCCCATTGAGAACATATAAAAAAAATTAAATATAATTTAAATTTATTATAAAAAAATTATTATGATTAAAAAATAAGAAATAACTTTTTTGAATTAACTATGAAAGATATTTTTTATTAAAAAAAATTGAAACATATTAGTAAATAAGTTTTTATTTATTTTTGTGTTTGTGTCTGGTTACATATTTTAATATCAAAACAGTTTAATGATAAAGGGCTCACAAAATGTAACTGTAAAATGCAGTTTAATTGTCTCAAAAACTGAACCAAAATTATGTTGTTTAATTTAATTGACTAAATTGTTGTTTCAAAAAGTAATTTATTAATTTAAAAGTATTAAAACTAAAATCAAATTTAAAACATATAAAACTAAAAACACGTGTTTTGTATGAAAATATATATGAATGTTAGGCAAGTGGAGAGAATAAATAAGTATAACTTGTAAAATTGTAATAAAATGAAATACATATAATCATAACTCTTTTTCTTTTTATTTTGTATTGAAAATCTTTCTACCTGATTGCAAATTTAAAAAAAAATAAACTTTAAAGTATTTTTTTCTCCTTTAATAAGTTTTTTCAATTAATATTAATTGAGAATGTATTTAAATGGTAAATAATCATTTTTTTTAAATTATCCATTGCCTTTTTAATTCGGATATATTTCCTAAAATAGTCAATTCGTCTCAAAGTTAAACGTGGGATTCATTGTTAATTCAGTTGAAATAAATATTCAATACATTCATAGCTTAAAAGAAATTTAAATTATCTTTCAATTAAATAAAATAAATTTATTACCTTTCATAATAATTACTTCAAAAAAATGTATTTGGCGTGGTTTTCATTTACTGGTCAAATAAAAAATTACATTTATATTTTATTGAAATAATAAATAAATTATATCTTATGATATTTAAATACTACCTTATTTGAATCAAACTAATATAATAATATTCATGAAAAAAAATAATTAATCATTAGTAAGACACTTCATTTAAGAAATTAGGTTAAACTTTTATTAGGTGTACTAAAGAATGGATTTACGTAGTAATTTTTTTCTAAAACATAATTTATAATGCCTAATCAAAACTTACCTTATTTAGCTCAGTCAAAAATGGTTGAATACTAAAATAATGAAGGTTTTTACATTAATTGATACATAAAAATTACTATATATTTTTTAATTGTTATAAGATCCACTTAAAGAAATGTTTTTAATATTTATTTTCTCTAGTGAGATAACAGAATTACACCCTTCACAAATAAAGAATTATTTTATATTTATAATAGAAAGTAAATGTTCTGGTAGGCTAAAACCGAGAGGCTTAGGTTGAGAATAACATGCTAAGTAACCAAGAGGTGATAAGGTTAAAATCGAGATAACAACATGCTAAGTAACCAAGAGGTGATAAGGCTAAAACCGAGAGGTTTAGACCGAGAGCATAAAAGATATACATAAAAGAATAAAATAAAATATAAATATATTATAAAAATGAAATCCAATTAAGATAAAAACCTGCATGAGGGGTGTGTAAATAATAAAAAGGTGTAGAAAGAAAGTCCAAAGGTAAAGGGGAAAGCCCATTAGAGAAACCCTATAAATAGGAGTTCAGAGTAAGAAAAAGGTAAGAGTGAATTTTATCTGATGAACATTATATCGTTTTTGACTTTGGCATCGGAGTGACTTGCAGGTACACCCCATCTGTGGAAAGCAGAAGCCGAAAAGCACTTAGCAGAGTGAGAAGTCGAGAGCACCTAACGTGAGGAGAGGTCCAGAGTATCCGGCCCACGAAAAAACAAAAAGTCCAGCCCAAAATTGAAAGATTTACATAAGAATTATTTTTGTCAACCTGTTTCCAGTGTTCTTGGTCCCTGTTGTAAGAACAGTAAATATATAATTAATGCATCTCTTATTGTATTTTTTATTTTTTAAATGTTAAAAAACGTAGAAAGATCATTTATAATTTCAGATGTAATTTTAAGCAGTGAAACAATATTATGAGTACATACGTACTCTTTCTCCTCTTTATACTAAAAATATATATTATGTTATATTATTTATCGTGTTAAAATTAAAACAACTACTCTTAGTTTATTGTTTTAAATAGTGCACAACGAAATGATTTTCTTTCCTCTAAAAACAAACCAAAACTAATGGAATGAAATATAAAATAATTTAAATTGCTTTAAAAGAATTGAGAAAACACAAATAAAGTGAGTTTATATGCTTTATGTTTGAATGAGTTAAAGTAACAGAAAAAAAATTTAAACCAAATATTATATAAAGCATATAAAATACAGATATAGTTTGGTTCCACTTAATATTGTTGCCTTTTCTTTGGATTTAATGAGGTTGAAATGAAGCTATATTAATTAAATTATAGCTTGTTATTTTCAAAATAAAGGACCATTCCATTTATTATTATAGAGTATTTAGAAAGTGACACGATAATTTTTTAAAAAAATATCATTTAACTTAATATGGTGTCGTTTCATTTCATTTCGCCAATGTTATCCCAACAAACCATAAACATCCGTACCATGGTGTTGTGTTATCAGTGTTTGTGGGAAGGAAGAAAAACATGTCCCATGATGAACAAAATCATAGACTCCAAAAAAAAATTACTATACTTTAAATTGTTTTTTTATGGATTTTTTCTTATTTTTTTCTCTAATCTTGATTATACTTATCGGATGTACGAGAGGAGATACTTGTAAAGATATTTAGACGTCTTAGATATAAATGGTATAGTTCAGGATTCATAGTAACATTATCTTTTTACCATGTGGTATTTTTTTATTATTACTGATATAGTGAGTCTTATCCTGTCAGAATGATCTACACATGTTCAAAGAATGTATAATTATACTTTATAACTCCTAATCAAAAGTAATGCTTTTAATCCGAAACGTTACGTGGACATTCCTTTTTACCGAGTTACGTGGACATTCCATTTTACCGAGAGACTAGTAATCTATGTGGATAACTGATCATCTAGATTTTCGATCTCTCAAGATTTTGTTGCTGAAAGACATTAACTTCAGTGAATTAACTTATCTATTAACTTGTGACCGAATATTTGACTCCTGTTTACTTTAGTATATCATAAAGTAAATCCCATAATTTTTCTTCTTCTATATTTCTAAATCTATTCCTTTTAAAAAGTATTATTATAATTGCTCTGTGATAAGTGTGCTTATAACTGAATAAATTTTCCCTTTACACTTAATTATATATTATTAAATGGTTAAATTTAAAATATCACTAACTTTTTTCATAACATTATAATATCCAGTGTTGCTATGATAGTTAACGTTAATGTAATCTAATTTAATATAAATTAAAAAATATAGCCTAACAAAAATATACATATTGTAAACAATTATTAAATATATTTAAGGATAAAAAATTTAAAATAACAGTTATTAATTCGATTGATAGTACAGTATTTAATGCTGTTATAGTATTTGATTTTTACTCTCATCTTAATTAGCATTTGACTTATATTTTGTGTAATGACATAGTTTTTAATATTAACATATACCAGCACTATATATAGGTATGATGTTTAAACAATAATTTATTTTTATTTAATATATTCTATATATAAAGTTACAGATTACAAATTATATATTTAATAATTATATTCATGGATATTAAATAAAACAATTTATTTATGGATGAAATATAATATGACGTGTTTTGTTAATATATATTTTATCCGTTGCAAAACTCTTGATTTTTTTAATTTTATTTCTAAACTATTGAGGTTTTGTAGGTTTCAAATTTTATTAATTATTTATATATATATATATATATATATATATATATATATATATATATATATATACACCCCTACTTAAATGCCGTAACTTGTGTGATATTTTCTTCTGTCATCAATAATCATAGTTTTTTTTTGGTATAAATAATTAATTGTATCTTTAAAAGAATTTCACGTATAAGTTTTATATGGAAGTTGAAATGTATTTTAAAAATGTAAAAATTAAATAAAAACTACATAATATTGTAGTGATATGTGCCCACTCTCCCACCACGATGATTTTTTTTTTTTCATTTTTAATGAACACATTTAATGTGATAATTTCAATGTAAAAAACATAATATTAATAATTTATTTTATAAATATTACATGAATTTTTAATTAAAAATAAAATTTTTCATACATACATACATATATATATATATATATATATTAAAAAAAACTTAAGTTCCAAACATATGCTAAATGTATTTATTTGTGGTAAATATTCGAAAATTTTAACTTCTAAACATAATATTATTATATTTATTATAAATTAAAAAAATACCCGGGAAATATTTATTTTCAGGAGAGTGATTTACTTATTTGTTTTCACATTTATACCTTGTGATAAGAAGGAATATGTTGTTTTGTTTTCATGAAATGTTAAAAATCACTGTAAAATCCAACTAATAATTTTTTTTTCACACTCACTTTTAACTCTTATCATCTGGATTTAAAAGGTCAACGAAATATAAGATTTAAACACACACATTTATTTTTATAAAAATACCCTATAAACTACATATTCATGTGACATTGAAAATGAAGTTTGAAGGACATTTTGTGAAATACATGTCTGAAACTTGAAACAATTTGGAGGACATTGAAAATGAAGTTTGAAGGAGATTGTATAGATTTGTGTAGTGAATGATTGGTTTCACTTTGTTAGTATTTTGTTATTTAATGTATATGTATTTAAGAATGTATCCTAAGAACAAAATTCAGTATAAAATTAAGCCTTTTGAGAATAAAATATTTTTTTCCAAAAGTATCAATTCAATTGTGTTATATAAAGATAAAGATTCATTGGTTAACTACTTATCTTTTTTGTGAGAATTTTGATTCATAAAAACCTTGACTTTGACAATGCAATTACATGGGGTTATTGGTAACACGTGGTGACGATATAGTGAATGAAAATTGAAAAGTTATATGAATTTTTGATATATCAACTTGTATTCATTCCATTTAATATAACTCTTTCATTTCAGATAGGATTTTCGAAGTAGAAAACTTCACTACGTGCCCTTATCATTGCCATTCGTAGCATGCATGCATTCTCTTCAAACTTATAATATATTAATGCATATGTAGAAAAAAGGTTACACATGTTATGCCATGATTGTTGCCACTAATGCTTATGAGAATATAGAGAAGACTCAAAAATATTTTAGATTTATCTATGTCGATAGTTTTATTTTTTACTTGTTGTGGGGTGAGTGATGGAGATCCCATATCGACTAGAGATGAGGACAATTCATTGTATATAAGTGGGTGCAATACTCATATCATTGAGACGGTTTTATAAGGTTGACTTAGACTTAAAGTCCACTTTATAACAGTGAGAGTATTTAATTGTCCTGTAATCTTGAGGGTATAATGTTTTGTCATATCTTTTGATTAAAGATTCACTATAAGGATTTTGATATGATTTTATGAGAGTTGTTCAATCTCTTATCATGTATATTTGATGATTGGTTTGTTGTTTTGTAGAGTCAGATGGTATTAAATAGGTTGGTTTTACTAAGTTTTGTATAAAGATTTAGATATATAATTTAAGAAACTGAAACTGCAAACATTACTTTGTTTATAAAAATATGTGTTGATGTATAAATATTGGTGAAGAATTTGAACGAAACAAGAGCAGAGGTTGTTGCTTAACGTATTTGCTATTGCACGTGATGATATATATAATCTATGATAGATTGAGTTGAGTATGAACTAGGTTAGATTTTCAAGATTAATTAACTTGTGCAAAACTTGTTTTCATTCACTTTCATCATAAAAAATGTATTAACTACTTTGAATGCGTAAGTTTGGCTGAGAATTCCAATCCAAGAATAAGGTTGAGAGTTGAGTTAAGCCAAAATTAAAACATGGACGATCACTAATCAACTCATCTTTTTTATTTTTAATTTGAGGACGCGAACAAGTAGCAATGTAGAACTACAATAATCAGAATGTGGTCTTCTTAATGGGAGCACTTCCATGTGTAATTTTGTGGTAGCATTGCGTATAATTGACACGATGCATAATTTATTAACTAAGGAAAATGATAAACATCTACCCCAATTTTGATACATATAGATAAAGAAAAAATGTACTACATGAACAATAATAAAGAGAAAGATAACTAAAATAAGATAATAAAAGAAAAACAAATAAATGCATAAACATGTTTCGAGTTCAAGTAATACGAAGGAGTGCGTGCGGTTCGTTCGATAAATTTCTATCTCTTTCTCTATTTCTGAGATGTTTGGATTTTTCATAACTCCATGGACATGCAGAAGAGTTCAAGTAATCGTTAAGGTCAATCACTGTATATGAGGTATTATACACTTTGGAGGTTGATGCTCTGTCATGGTTTTATCATTAAAAAGCGCATCGGTGGGATGGAGGAGGAAAAAGTATATAAACTATCAATGACTTCGACTCCTGACTGATGTAGAGACGAAAATGTGTCCAAGTCCTTCAACTAGGGAGAAACCACTCTCCTTAGACCTCGAGTGAGGGACATATTCCGACACTGCTAATATAGTCTCACATCGTTTAGGAGTCGAAGTTAATGACAATTTAAATATATTTTCCTCCCTTAACCCACCAAGACGTCTTTTGAAGGACAAACCTGTGACAAAAACTGACCTTCAAAAACCGTGATAAATATCAATTCTAATACCGTGATTGACCCTAGTGATACTAACTTTTTGAGGTCGGAAAAAAGAAAAGTAGATAAATGATGATGGGCACACAGTTGCAAGGCACGTGAATAAAAGAGGGAGGTGATTGTGGAAGGAGTTTGTAGGTTACCCTACTTTCTCTACCAAGAAAGTGTTGAGTCAGATGGAAGGGAAGGGAAAGCAGATATTTTTTGACTGTTCCTCCTTTATTTTATACCATAAATATTCATTTGCCACTTACCACCACCATCACCACCTATCACATTCATACTCATACACACACAATTCATTCTTGGCAGAAAAGTAGTACAACTTTTTCCACCATTCAAGATTTTGTGCTGTCTTCAGTCAGATTCTATCACATTTATTCAAATTGCCAAAACATGCTAAGTTGAAATTCTGAGTCTTGAACTTGAATTAATGCACTAGAAGTAGAAAAAAATGGGTTTGGGGTTTCTTGCCAAATTCATCTTAACTAATTCATGTATATTATGGAGAACTTTCTTTCATGCCTCCCAATCCTCGGACAAACTACTGCTCCCTGCTTCCCTTCAACTTTAAGTGCATGGTAAGTGAACTCCTCCATTTTTTCACTACACACAGACCACACCAAGGAACTTCCATAATTATACTTATCAGATTATGGACCAATAATAGAGTGAAAACGGATCTGATATTGATATCTGAATTTAATGGTTATAAATTTATTGGTCTCATTGGCTTACGTCTAAGGTTGGGGATTGTGATCTCTGGGTCAAGTTCGATCATGTGGTAAAATGGTCTTAATGTCGAACTCCAGACTGTGAGGTCATGGACCGAACCCAATCGTGTGATAAAATGATCTTAATTCTAAGCTATGAGGTCATGAGTCGAGTCCGATCGCGTGGTAAAATGGTCTTAATGTCGGTATCTGAAGTTGATGAAAAAAATCATATTTATTTCTCATAAAAGAAAAATGTGTTAATTATGCAGATTGACCATATATGCGAGATGTTAATCCATTTGAGAATATAGCTGACCAAATAAAAGAAATAAAACACTACTTTATATAAAGAAAAAAATGACCTGACAAACACAACATTAAGATTAGTTTCTGGTTTAACTGAATATTCTAGTAAGAATACATTTGTGTTTGCTATAACATCACTATATCAGAAACACCAAAAAAAATTCAACCAAACTAACCCTAAAGTTTGCCCCATCTTCAAAGTTGGAACCGGCTTCACCCTACGCATTATCACCCACCACTTTAGGGTTTTGCTTCAAAAGATGAACAGTGCCATTTCACTCTTCTGCCCACTTTTCCATTGCCACCTTGGAGCAGATTCACATTGTATTTCAACTTACAAAATTAAAAAAAATGTTTTTTATACATGACATTATTCAAATCTTTGAAAGTTGTGATGCATACTTGTCAACAGGAATTTAGCCGAAGAATATAAAATAGGGTTAATAGAGTGAGTTGGTGGAACACAAATCATTGCATTTCAAACCTCCTACCCTTTCCCACAGTGCTCAATATTCATTAAAAGTATCTAAAATTTAATATTTTGATTTTTTTCTTCTGAATATGATGTTGATATAGATTAATCATCATAAAAAATAACGGTTAATACACTGTTTGTAATATATAAACATAATTGGATAAGAATATATAATTTTGTTCTCACCTTTACAAAAAGGAGCTCTAAAGCTAATCACTAGATTCGAATCCAATGAACTTGATAGCTCTAACAGCTCCTTGCTTAATTAGAACATATTTTGGAGTGTTTTTCTAATAAAAATCTTAAGCATAAATTTTTTATTTTAGAGAAAAGGACAAGATTTACAATCTCTTAAATAATAATAATAATAAATCATATTTTTTATCATAAAAAACTACTGTAAAACTTACAATAAATTGCTTCAGATTTTTAAGTGAGATATATCATATTAAAAAACTTAGGAAATTTTATATTTTAAATGAAATATAAAAAATCTAAAAGTAAAAAGTATAAAATCTTATTCAAAAATATTCTTGTAGATTCCTTTGTAGATTCCTGTATATATTTTTCAAGTCCTAATCATAATTACAGTTTAAAAAATTATGATATTTTGATACCTTATTTTATTCTATCCTTACAATAAATATTAATATTTATAATAATAATAAAAAAATCCTTAATATAAATACAAGCAAAATATGATAAATTTTTATAAATAACTAAAATATTAATATTTATTAAAATAAAGTATGATGTGAAATAAACATTTTTCTTTTTGAAAAAATAAAACTATTTGAGCAAAATATATATATAATATAATTGAGCTTGATGCGACAACTAAGTGGGATTCGATTTGGCAAAAGTGGATTTAGCTATACTGACAAAAGCTGCACTCCATTTAACAACCTAATAAAAATGAATAAGTTTTTCACTTTAAGTTTGAAAATTTAAAAAAGTGTTGTAAAACATATTAAGTCGGTAACTAACCCTTACCAAATATAAAGATAATTTAAATAGGGGAAGTTAGATAGAGCGACAAACTTTTAGATTTTAAGAAATTAAAAATTGTGAAACTACATTCTCTTTTCGATTTACCTTTTAAAAATAATATTTCTAAATGAAAATAATAATTTAATGAATCTTTTAATAATTATCGTTTCACCTTGTTTTGTTTGGAATAATTTATATGTTACATTATTTTTCATATTTGAGGTGATCTCAAATCTAAAATATTTAATGTAGTTAAAAGTAAGTGTATTTTTAGTTAATGTAATTTATTTTTTTTATATATTTTTTATATATAATAAAATTTCTATCTTATCTTTTTAGTATCTGACTTTATTATTTGTCTAATTCAATAATAAATATTAACTCCTACTTAAGAATAATTAGTCGAAATTCCTTCACTATAAAAAAAATCATGAAATAAAAACTAATTTTAGAGACAAAAAATAATTAGTTGCTATAGTAACTAAATTAGAGACAATTTTAGAAATTAAGATTTTTTTTTTTGTTTTTAAATTAGTTTCTATTATTGTTAAATGGTTTCTATAATTAGCTACCAAAGTTTTGGTTACCAAATTTAGAATCTAAATAATTGTTAGTTAAAACCTTGGTAGCTAATTATATAACAATTTATAAACTATTTAATCATCATATAAACTAATTTAGAAACTAATTTTTTTAGTTTCTAAAATATATCTAATTTAGTCACTATAACAGCTAATTATTTTTTGTGTCTAAAATTAGTTTATATTTCATGATTTCAATGTAGTGCTTAATTTGACGGATTTGATAATATTTTTAAATATAAATATCAATAAATAATCTGTTTATACACATGGAATATTGATATATGATACTACATTATATTATTCATCTTGCACACTTGAAGACGTGTTTTGAACCAATTTCTTCCATTCCCATTTAGTACTATAGCATGTTAAATAGCATGAATAAGTTGTGTTTTGAATTAAAGACATTGTGTTTCTTGAAAGAGATTAGTTTTACCGACAACACGTATAAGCAAGTGTCTTATCGTGAAAGCCAAGCTGTTGCTTTTTCTTTCTTCTAAACACACTTCATAATGTCTAACTATAAAACCAAGTTTTACCTAGTTTTTCTCAAGACACCAAGTTGTTCTGTTAAATAAGATCAAACATAAAACCCTCCAAAATTTTAGTTCGAAATCAAAGACCGTGCGAAACAATTCAGTGTGCGTCACATGTTTATTTGGATTCACTGATAGATTTAAGGAAGATTAAAACACTAAAAAATCAAGGTTATTTGGATTAGGAATAAGTGAAAAAAGGAAGAAAAAATTTCAACTCGTGTGTAATTAAATTATTATTTTTGTTAAACTCAATTAAAATAAAATATAATTTATTTAACATTGTAAATACGTATAAAGTTTATCAGAATAGGTTTTGATAAAATTAAATCAATTTTAAATAAAAATAATTATAAAATAATTAACTAAAATTATAAACTTATTAAAATTTATATAAAAGAACACACTTAATAAATATTTAACATAAAATCAAATATTACAATATAATAAAAAAAGGGAGAGTTAAATTATATTAATTAGATGAAAATAAAAAGAAAAAAAATAAAAATAAAAAAATAAAATATATATATATATATATATATATATATATATATATATATATATATATCATAAGAGCAATCTTATATTGCTAATTTTCAGTGACTAAATTAGCAATAAATCTTATTAAAAAATATTATATTGCTAATAAATCTAAAAATGTATAAAAAATATTTTCATTAAATAAATTAAAAATATAATATTATTATTTAATAAAATTATTTTAATAATGATAATTTAAAATTTATTATTATTAATGCTATTATAACTATTATTTATGATTTTATTATTATTATTATATATTATTATTATTATTTTATAATTTTTAATAACATTAATTTATTATTATTGTTATATATATTTTTCTATATTATTATTTATTATTTAAAATATTATTATTATATTGTTGATTATTGATAATATTCTGCATAACATAGCGATTATCCTAATTTATAATCTTTCATTTTTTTAAACTTAATTGATTATACAATTCTTTTGAAGTCTCTATAGGGATTATCTTTTTCAAGGAAACAAGCATGGTAGCTATGAAACTTTTAGATTATCAAAATATAGTGAAAAAAATGGAGGTAATTTGGTTTCTCCACCAAGGCCACTTGTATTTTGTTCACACTAAGAATCAGCTAAAGGACAATGGGAGAAAATTGAAAGCACCCCACATGTAATTTTAGAAAGGTATTGCAATTTAAATGATGAAAGAGGATTTGAGAAAGAAGTGATTTGAGTACATTTCAAATAACGTGTCATTTCTTACTTTTTCTTTTCTCCTCCATTTTATTCAATAAATTAAGTTTCTCAGTTTCAAAAAGCTTCCTAAACCCAGATTGTTTCTAGTATTTTTCTTATTGCCAAAACCCTAACTAATGTATATTTTTTTTGTTTAGATGGGAGTTAGAGATATGTCCAAAAGTGTTTGTCTTGAGGTTTGAGACATTCATGTTTCATAGTTTTAAGAATAATAGAAATGGACGGTGTTTTTTTTTTATATAGAAATTAAGTGAGAGAACTATTATCTTATTTTTTTTATCTTCGTTTTTTTTTATTTATTGAAATAGCTGTCTTTTCTTGAATCACTCTTTCTATTTCTATTTTATTAGTTTTCAGTCTTCTATATGGTAAAAGATACGTTGACGCTTAAACAAATGTTTGATTCGGTGTCACTAATGTGCGATAAAAGTATATTTTTAAACTATTTATATGATTATTACAAATTTATTATTTAAATTATAACTAAAAATATATTCCATAATGTTTAATTATTATTTTAAATTTATTGAGTTTAATAAATTTAGTCATGTCATCGATATAAATAAGATATTCAGATCTTTAATATTCGTCCTATTCTTACAAGCAGAGAATGAAAGTGAAGGTAGGTTAAATTGAAGTAATTTTCATTTATTGTGAATGAATGAAGTAGGATTGAGTATTTGGAATTTGTGAGATTTTAGTGTAAGGAACCATAAATGGTATTAAAAGAGAGGAAACCAATGTTTGAGTGATGATGTTGCTTAACGCATTTAGCGTCTGTGAGTTGTGGCCCCTCTTTCTTCGTTTTTGGAGCAAATATCCCACATGTGCCCTCTATTTTGTTTTGAGTGATTTTCAAGCTATCTAACATTCTCTTTTTTTTTTCACTTCTCCAATTTTTATACAATATTCCACTTTATTTCAGTGCTTTCAAAGCATTACTGTTACTTTTATAAAGCCCAAAAGAGTAAATAAAAAGAATATTTAAAAACTCATTGTAGAAAAGAAAATGTATGAAGCATAGTTGGTCAAAAGTGAGAAAGAAAGTTGGGTTTGGGGGCTACCTGCACCCACTAATGCTTCTCTTTTAACACCCATCATTCGGATTCAACTGAAAGTTCAATCGATAATGATAGCTGACTCAATTAAACTTGTAAAAATAAAGTTTTTTTTTTCTTTTGTTTTAGAGTGTTTCAGTAAATAAAGATATCTTCTTACTAGAACATGTTAAGTCAGAAACAGTAGTTTTTAGTCGTTAATAATGTGTTCTTATATCATCTTCTTTTCCTTTCTCTTCTCTTGTATTTGTTGTTGTTTTGAACTATAATCTCGCATATACAATCAATCTCAATAATTAATGTCATTTCCATTTTATAAGAAATAAATAAGATGTTTCATTATAAGAAAATCATTAAATAGAAACTAAATGTAGAGACAAAAAATAATTAGTTACTATAGTGACTAAATAAGAGTCTGTAATCTCTAAATTAGTTTATAGTATTGATAAATAGTTTCTAACTTTCTATCTAATTAGCTACCAAGGTTTTAACTACCAATTATTTAAATTCTAAATTTGGTAGCAAAAACCTTGGTAGCTAATTAGATACCAATTAAAAAATTATTTATCAATAATAAAAACTAATTTAAAAACCAATAATTTTTTTAGTCTTTAAATTATCTTTAATTTAGTTACTATACTAACTCCAAACATCGATATTTATTAAAACCATTTCATCACATGATCGGATTAAACCTGACGCTGAACTGAAAGGGTTTGATAATAGAATTTCATTCAAATTTCTCTTACTAGAGATTTGGGAGGAGTAAAATTATTGAAACAAGTATGAGCGAAAAGTTTGGAAGTTGTTTGGTCTTGTAAATGAGAAACCAAAACCAATGTGATGTGTTTTGAGAAGAATTGCGTATGCTGCCAATTCTTCCAACACTCTTTACGTGAATGGTAAGTCAACTTAACCTCATCATTCAACTCTTTCAAATTTCACATTCTAAACTTTTCAATTATCTAAAATCCACCGTAATTCAATTTTTCACCATTTAAAGAGAAAATGATAGTTTCAAATATTTTTTTTTTATTAAATAACCACTTTGATTGATTTGATAAACATAAATAGAATCAACTCATAAATAAAGAAGACCCTTGTGATCATATAAAACTTAACATAACGTATGTAACAGTTGATTGAACGTATAATATAAAGTATCATGGTTTCCAATTTAAAGAAGAAGAAAACTAAAAAATGGGTAGCCACAACACAAAACTAAAGAAAAATATTGTGGGCTTTTGGGTTTTGATCTTATCATGATCAGAATTCAAAAGGACAAGGATATGGTTTGTGTTATACTTTTCTTTTATTCAAATTCAAAAGGACAAGGATATGTTTTGTGTTACTATTTTCTTTTATTCAAATGAGGGTTGTATCGTATGTGTGCATGCATTGACCAATAACTAGTTACGTCATCTTTGAATGCTACGTCCCAAACTTGCAAGCATTTCCCATTACGAATTAAAACTTGTTTCCAATATTAATGAAATAATACAAACTTGGTAGTGGTGAGAGTAGTAATTGTTTTCGTACGTTTAATTTAATTTCATATCGTGTGAATCTAGTTTATATATTTTTTTTCTTCTTTAATTCGTTGAATCATCTTTTAAAATTAAACTTTAATAGAACATTGTTAATATAATAACATAATCAGCATGAGAGTGATACGTAAACCGTCCAAAACACCAACATGCCTTTAATCTTTTGCAGAGATAAAAAAAAAATAGATAAAAGGGTTAGGTTTTATTTCCAAACAATATAGTTGCATCATTTTGGCTAATATATAAAACAAAATTATGTATATGGGGACTATCATACTTAACTAGGTCACTTTTATACATTTAGACCTTCATTCCAATAGCTTCTACATATGGTTGTAGAAAAAAGAAGAAAATAGTTTCATGAAGTAAGGTTTTTCCTGCAAATCATAAGTAGACATAATACTTATAGCATCTATAGATACAAATATAGAAGTTTTAAAAATATCATAAACAAAAAGTTAATAAAGGATTATAACTACAATCAGTTAGCAATTAATTCTTTGTTTCTATATGTTGAAATAACGTCATTAAGATTAATCATATTAGATGAATTGTTTGTTTTAAAGCTCATAATAATTCTGATTCCTTCCTTAAAAAACTTTTCATATGGTTAAAGGTGAAATGTGTATTTAAATTGCTCTTGGATTCGATTCTCCAACAATGTGAGACTATTGAGTGTACTGAAACGAGTCCTCTAATCAAGGGTTAAGAGAATGATGGTTCGTTTTTGGAATCACTTTTTCATTTTCATAGAAAGCACCGATGTTTCGACTTCAAGTCCGTTGAGATGACATCACTTTAGATACAGATAAGTCTTTAGTCTCTAAAATAGTATCTAATTTAGTTAATACAATGACTAATTATTTTTTATCTTTAATTTTGGTTGCTATTTAATGAATTTCTTGTAATGGGATAAAACACAAAATTTAAAAGATATGATAAATAATAAAATTTCTGGTGAATGTAATTACTAGTCTTGACTTCAAACATTATTTGATTGAAAGAGTGGGGTGCTTGATGAGGAAGTAAGATAAGTTGAGTTTGAGTTATATTTTGTTGGACCCAAAAATCTTGTGGAAAGAGTTGTGATCGTGCTAATAATTGAAAAGCCTTGCTGTTCTGGATCTCAATAATTCATAACTTAAAGAGCTGTCGGATTCTTCTTTTTTACCTCAATGCCATGCTACAATTTAGGATCTGTGCAACATTTTCCCAACATACTCTTTCTCCTATTTACTTTTTAGTTTCAGACTGTAAGAACAGTTCAAATCTTAAGATGCTCAAAGAAATTTTTGTGTTTTGAAAGATTTAGTCTTGATTGTGTTAGAGGAATAATCTGAATTTAGCAAAAAAAATGAACATTTTACCCTTGTGTAGACTTATCAGAGAACACTGATTAAGATCCACTAGTGCTACCAAGAACTGAGCCCACATCCAACAACATGCGAACATGGTGTGTGACAGTTAGGGTATGGCAGAGGCAATCAGAAGAGATTAATTGTGTCCACAAAAAAGAAAAAGCAATTTGTAAAATCTTTGTTACCAAGGGTTGAAACCAAAAGAGCTATTGAACTTCTTTCTTGGTAGGTCGATATTATGTCCTTACTTCCTTACGAATTAACTTTTTCAGCATCTCTCACTCCTTCACTCGTCTCTTTGAACTCTGTTTGGATTCGAATGGTACCAGCAAAAGACTTTCCGATCCTTAAGTAAGACTTTGACATTCGACACTCATTGTATTTAGTACTAGATGATAACGTATCTGATTCTTGAGATTTATTTTTATTTATATAATTATTTTGGACTTTTTGTTGTTATTGAGTCTAATAACAATATATTAACTAATATTAGATCATTAATCAGTTTTGTTATTAGTTATCTCGATCGGCCTTGATTGGGTGCTGAGTTTCGTATCGGTAGTACAATATTAATCTCCAATTTTGACATTCTTGCATTGCACCCACTAACCACAAATTGGTTTCATCATTAGCATTAGAATTGAATGTTAGTTGCTACAAATCTTGAGAAGCAAAATTGCCCCAAGCAGCATGTGACCATGTGGTGAATATGAACACGAACTGAAAAACAGAATGATAATTTTTTGGAGGGGCCAAACCAGCAAGAAGCCGACAACATAATCTTAGCTTTTAAGAGCATTTGGGTGAGCAATGGGGTGATGAGAGAAACCTAGTGTTGCATAATTTAGTAGTTTCGGATTCACACAACTCACAGAGGTTGTGTTGTTCTTTCTCCCACACACACAAGTCAATGATTCAAAAGGCTGCAACTTGGCTTGTTGACTCCGCAACTAACAAAGAAAACATAAGCAATGTGGAAAATTGAGAGACCCCACACAATATATCATGGTTAGAGTTAAAGTATGTGTGAAGGAGTTTCTTAGATTCATTCTATTTCACAAGAGACATAATCAAGAGATTGTTTTCAGGGTCAAAACATAATAACCAACCATACTAATACTAGCACATGGTTGCATGAGAAAATAATCACAGTGCAAAACAGATAAATCAACATCATGTTCTCTTTATATAGGATCTATTGTTATTGTTATTATCATGAAGGAGATGATGGTGTTGGTGGACCTCAAACACTAACTCATGGCCATACACATGTATCACTGCTAACCAACATTTCCTACCATCAAAGAACTTGTTTCCACCAACCTAGCTATGCTGTTTTGTAATTTAACAATGTCTTTCGACTGCATAATTTTTTTAAGTAATAAACGAAGTGAAAAAATATTAAAATTGATGGTTGACTTTGTGACCGAAAGAAATATATAAATAAGTAAAAGTGTCCTTATCGGGTCTTAAAAACAATTAACTCATTCTTCTTCTGCTCTCAACTTCTTAGTCTCTTGATGTTAACTTGAGTTTTTGGTTAATGGATCAGCTAGTTTGAACTTTGTTATATGGGTTTGAGCCTATTTTTGACTACTGAATGTGGGTCAACTCTCAACTTCTAGGTCCATGATCATTCTCAGGTGGGTGCGTGTACCTGCAAGGGTTCTAATGATAAAGTCAGAATCAGTTTGTTCAATTGTTAGATAAAATACTCTACTTATCTGATAAACAGATCACCTATTTATAGTGATGGTTGTTAGGCTTTAACTTGATTGGACTTTTACTTTTCACACCTTGTAATTACTAAGTATAAATGTTTTAGGCCTAATTATTTATTGAACTTTGATACAATATTTTTTTATTCCATTATTTATTTATCTTATTTCAACTTTCAATATTCTCATTGTCTCTTCCTAGTCAATACAATATGTAGGTACATAAGTGTTAATAAAAGGTTTGAAATGAATACATAATGTGTAAATATTAGTAGTACTTTAAAATATAGATGGTCATTTTCTTATATAAAAAGAGGTTTGAGGTTGAATAAAGAACTATTGAATTCAAGAAGCTTTTCTTACCTTGAAATGAATGAGTGTGTTTTTTTTATCTCCTTTTTAAAATATAAGGTAGAAGTAAGATATGAGATATTTTGAGAGATGAGTTGTTTTGTGTTTGTTGTTATTAATAAATGCAATGGAAATGGGGAATAGAGGGATTGTGTGGAGTGTGGTATGTGTATCTTTATCCACTTGATAGTGTTGAAAATGGAGGCTATGATTTTGCCTCAGGCATAAAGATAAGAATGAGATTGTGCCAAATCTTTACCACATTCCCTACCATTCCAATATCATGCACTCACTCATGTTGCTGCATTTTCATGCCAACTCTTTTCTCAATAAACTCTTTTCTCAATTTCTTAATTTATCAATATTGCTGCATTTCTAGGGTCTACTTGTTTTTTTAGGTACCAAACCAGTGGGGCACATTTCATTCAATAAAAATAAAGATGGGAACTCAAAAAGGTGAGAGGAGAAGAGAATCACCAAGAATCTTTTGTAACATGAAAAATAAAAGTGAAAAAACTATGCAAAATTTTCCCACACCTTCTAGTTTTTTCTAGCATCCTCGTATTTTCAAGAATATAAAAAAAATTGTATTTTGAATTATACAATCCAAAATACATTAAATTCATTTATTTGTATTTTTGATTGTGTAATTTAAAATACTAAAAAAGTGTAAAAAAAGATAAAATTGTTATTTCGTTTCTTTTATAAGGTTTAAAGAAGGCATGGAGGTGTAGGAAGAATTGTCGAAAAATAACTATGTTTAACTATTTGTTGACAATGGCTTTCTGCACCATAGCACTGCACCCAATTTTAATAGAAAAGACGAAAATATTTTTAATGTATTATTTTTTATATTACGGATTTTCTTATTCAGAATGCGTTTTGATTTTTTTCTGGATTTTTATATCTGGAACACAAAAGCTCTTCTGGATATATTTTTCCGAAATGTATTATTTTCTATTTCAGATTTTTATTTCCAGAATAAAGGTTATTTTTGGAATTTTTAAAATTATGTTGGGTGCAAGTTGAAAAATATTGAGTGCAGGAAGAATTTGCCTTAACTATTTGTTTTCTATTTTGGAACTTGTCCTTTTTTGGCTCACATCACAAAGAATCCTTCTTTTCTTAATCTACAAAAAGGGCCCACCAAGTTTTTGTCCGAAGGTTATGTTTAGGGCTTATAAGTACTAAGGCCCAATAGTGTGTTTGCAGTGCATGAACAATATAACGGCTGCTTCTTCCTGCACCTCCATACCTTCTTGTGCCACCCCCATACATTTTTCTTATTCCAAAAATACCTTTTTCAATATTCCGGATTATATAATCTGGAAGTCATTTTTTAGATTCAAAATTAGCTTCCGGATTATGTAATCCGGAAGTCTTTTGTGATTAGCTTCCGGATTACATAATTCGGAAGTCTTTTCTATACATAAGATTAGCTTCCGGATTATGTAATCCGGAAGTCTTTTTTTCCGATGTGTTATTAGCTTTCGGATTGCATAATCCGGAAGTCTTTTCTAAATATGAAATTGACTTCCGAAT